>Ga0209396_1003300_pt1 | contig 16386 bp, 13 predicted proteins | sample GOMGulsemesocosm_6_FD_184638 | JGI IMG/M metagenome (GOLD analysis project Ga0209396, IMG submission 184638) | Methane-oxidizing microbial communities from mesocosms in the Gulf of Mexico - GOM8C Gulf of Mexico (SPAdes) (version 2) | ecosystem: Environmental > Aquatic > Marine > Cold seeps...
CTGTCCCCCTACCCTAGATTGCGAGACTGGTTAAACCGACATTTACAAATGCCGCTATTCACCAAGGCCATGGCTAAATATCCGTTATGGTTAGAGAGTCATGAAGCCTTTTTATTAGGGAAAAACTAAAGCCTGCTTTACAAGCCTTGCGTGTACTGCGCATTGGTCGACACCGCAACCATCTCCTGTAACTGAACGCCAGATTCCTGCACGCCATTCAATACGTTTTCAAAGTGATGAAGCAATTGGACTTTATCTAGCTTTTCTTTCGATCCGCTACCGATATCCGTTAGATCAATAAAGAACTCATCAAACAGATGCGACAAATCGTTAACGGCATCTACATTCAAGAATTGCTCATGATTATAAATACTGGGGTAACCGCCCTTCTGTTTATCAACCGCAAATGAAATGCCTTTCACATTGGTAATAGACGTGGCTTTTTTACACTTCAGCATACAGCCGTCTTCGATACTGGGTTTTTTACAACCGACTGTTTGCTGAAAGAAACACTGACGGCTGGTCATCATCAAAATGGGGTGGTAGATGCTGTAAAACAACTTAAAGTTTTCAGGGCGCTTAATGTTACGAATTTGAGGTCTGTTGATCTCGTTAGAGATAAAGGCGCCCTTACAATCCAGGTCTTCTTTGAGGGTTAATAGCGCATAAGAGTTAGTGGTATTTAAGAATGGGCCTGCCACCCAATCAATACCCATCTCAAACGCTTTGTAAGCGATACCGGTGTTATTGCTGACGATTTGCTTGGGGCGTACTTCTTCGAGGACTTTAACGGCCTCTAGATAGTCTTTACCAATGAGCACGGCCGGAAACCAAGGGATCAGCCTTGGGTTCTCTAAAAATAGGTCGATGTACGTTCGGTTGCCCACTTTAAAACTTTCGGGCAATTTAAAATAAATATCGGCATCTGTTTCATCACAGAGGGTGATGTCTTCTACATCGGCAATTAACAGTGACAGCGTTGGTTTTTCTTCGATCTTGGCATGCTGGCTTAATGGCGCAATTTCAACAGAGGGAATAACCGCTACCGAGTCGTTGAGTAAAAATGCCAGTTTGTTTTTTAGCGCGGTTAGTTCTTTAAAAGGAATGTTTAAATCGGCATCCAGGTCTTCAAAGTTAAAGCTTTCAACCAAATACTCAGAGTTATTAAATGACTTGAAACGCTTTTCAATAGCGGCCTGATCAATGGCCGATTGACCCGCTTCAATTAGATTCATACCGGATTGAACGATAAAGTTTTTATCGTCAGTCACAATCGCCTTTACGGTTAAAGGCTCGCCTAGCTTGCCTGAAAAGCTCAAGGTAAGGTTTTGTTTGGCGATGCTCAGGTACTTAATTTTTTCGTCTACGAGCAGGCCGATCTCATTTTTTTCTTGAGCCAGTTCATGCTGTGTATCTTGGATTTGAACAACCGAAATAGCGTCGTTTTTTTCATTGGCATGCGTAAAGCTATGATCACGCGGGTTATCGATAAACATCGATTTTTTCATGTCACCTTTCAGAAAAAGGTTAGTGAAATCCCGGTTAAACACTTTATAGAGATTTGAGTCGTCATCCAGCAGCTTGCCGGTTTCAACAAACTTGTTAATTTGTTTGCGCCAGCTATCAACCACCGTATGCACATACTGCGCGCCTTTAATTCGCCCTTCGATTTTTAAAGAATCCACACCTGCATCTACCAACTCGGGTAAATCAAAATAGGCTGAGTTGTCTTTTAGGTTAAGCGGGAATTTATTACCCATGGCGGTGGGTTCATATTCATCACGGCAAGCCTGACTACAGCGGCCACGATTACCGGAGTTACCCACACTGACCGAGCTTGAATAACACTGACCAGAAAATGCGATGCACAGTGCGCCATGCACAAAGACTTCTGTTAATACGTCCGCATCATGGGCCACTGCTGTTAATGCTTTAATTTCAGTCAGGTTGAGTTCACGAGATAGGTTAACGCGTGAAGCGCCTATTTTAGACAGAAACTGAACCTGCCCTTCATTGTGCGTTGTTAGCTGCGTTGAGGCGTGAATATGCAAACTCGGAAAATACTTTTTAACCAGATTAAACAGCCCAAGGTCTTGCACAATGATGCCATCGATTCCACTGTTCACCAGCTTATTCAATAGCTTAATGATGCCCACGACTTCGTGCTCTAAAATCACGACATTTAAGGTTAAAAAGATCTCGCAGTCATATTGATGAGCCAGCTTAACGACACCGGTTAGATCATCAAAGGAGAGGTTGGCTGCTCGGTTACGGGCATTGAACGTATCAAGGCCGCAATACACCGCATTGGCACCCGCTACAATGGCCGCTTTAATGGCATTAACATCGCCGCCTGGGGCTAATAGTTCTATCTTTTTGGTCATACAAACCCACTTCACTTTCTGACGGCTAATTTTGAGGGGCGATTTTATCTGTAGCCCCTAAGTATTACTATCAAATAATCGATAGAGACCTCGGTACTGACAACCCAATGCCTTAATAAGCGCTGTGTTCGTCGAAACAATTTGAGTGTAAAAATGGGGTCGATAACAAACGAAAAGTTGAACGATTTGTACTTATCACCGCCCCCTTTGAATTGGAGCGGAGAAATTAAGTAAACTGTCCCCGGAACTCTCAATTATTTCCAATTAGTCTGGGTTATAGGCCGTAACAAACCACGCGCTGGATGGAGCCCAAACAGAGCCATCTTCACGAGCATGTTTGCCGATGACATCTTGTAGCGCTTCGATTACTTTACTCTTCAGGCGTTGGCCTTCATCTTCAGCGAGACGAATAATTTCACCTGCTGGCCCAAGTTCCAGAGCAAACTGAATAGCTTCTTCGATGTCACGGCCAATACAGATATCCGAGTCAAAACGTTCAAATTGAATCCGCTCAAAACCCACTGACTGAAGCATATCACTGACCATATCTGGACCAGCCATTGAAAAAGGACCAGGGCCACAATGCACGGCATTCGTATCATCATGAGAAATAACCGGCACAATTTCCCGCACGCAGCGTTCTGCATCGTGTAGCCATGGGTTGTCTTCTCTTTTTCGCCAAACTACCTGTGTGAACCTACCGCCGGGTTTTAAGGCGCGCCGAACATTCTTCATCGCTAACCCAGGCAGGTTAAAAAACATCGTGCCAAAGCGTGCAAAGGCTTCATCATAGGGGCCGCCTAGGTCGTCTGCCTCTACATCTGCGACAAAAAACTTAGCATTGTCGACGCCCTCTTCACTGGCCGCTTTTTTGCATTCAGCAACAAAATTACTCGCACAATCAATGCCTGTTGCTGTACCAGCATTACCTAGAGATTTTGCAATTTGAATAGTGCAATCCCCAAAGCCACAACCCACATCTAAAACGTTTGCCCCCTCGGCGTATCCATTGCGCTTTAACGCCTCTTCGCTGATCGAGGCATACCCCTCAACAAACAGATATTTAAAACGTGAAAATTTATCAAATAAGACCGTATTCCAGGCTTCGATAATAATGTCATTACTCATTGCTATCTCCTTGCGAATGCAGATTTTTACTGGCGGTTTGAATCATACTCTTAATTCTAAAATTTCTTCCTACGGCTATAAATCAGAAAGCAGTAAACGCTTTTGAATGTGTCACTTACGCAAGCACTTGAGCCCTACTTGCCGAATCAGAGTAATAGTAAAAGCACTTACCCACCTTTCGTAAGTTTTTACCCTGACCCCAATTATTCGATTAAAGGTAAGTTAACGTAGGCCTGATAAGCCGCTGGCGCCATCCGGCTGAATGGTTTTACCCCGATCCCACAGGCGTTATTCGGGCCATGAACCATCAGGCTTTTTATCAAGCATGTCTGACTGCTAGAATGAACGCCGGAATGTTCACGCCGGAATGTTCACGCCGGAAGGCGCTAGGCTTTTCCGGCCTACTTGCTCTAAGCGTTAAATGGAATGAATATGAATGGCACCGATAGATTTTAAGACTTCTGAAATTTTTGGCGAAACTGAAGACGTAAAGATCACGCCTAAAGCTCGCTCTATTAATCCCGGAAAACAGTGGATTAAATTGATCGATGTTGATGAAGTAAAACAAGGCGCGTCACGGTTAAAATATGCTAAAAAAGCGTGTTTTGTAGTCAGAGATGAAGAGGCGTTTCAGGTGTTTGATAGCATCTGTCCGCATAAGGCTGTAAACATTCCCTGTGATGCAATCGATGGCATGATGTTGGTGTGCCCAATGCATCTATGGAGATTCAGCCTAGAAGATGGTGAATGTCTAGAAAAAGGGAATTACACCCCGCTTACTAAGATAAAACATAAAGTTGAAAAAGGGATTCTTTATTTATTTGTATAACGCGAGACCTCAATGCCTTACTCACCGGAAAGTCGGGATATTGGGTAGAGTAGAAAGCAGGCATCACATTCCCGTAGGCTAGATCGGTTGTTACCGCCACTTTCATCTGGCGGTGCCTCAATTGCCTTTTATTCTTGTGCTACTTCAGTTATTGCGCGCCCAAAGTCTAATCCGTGTAATGACGAACCAAATTATTGAGGGGATGATTATAACCGCTGGCATAGTTAAAGTTTCAATGCTCCGCGTGCCTAGTATTTCTATGACCCAAGCTATACATCCAGCTATTAGCCCCATAGACATAATCGAATGAAGTTTGAGCTTTTCAGTGTGCTCTTCTTGGTAACCACCAACACGTTTTTTTTGAGGGGCTACAATAGGGTTTCCGCAGTTATAACATTCAGGTGCGTTATCTGATATAGCACGATCACATTCACTACAATTAACTAATCCCATGTAATCCCACTTATCGTAATCATTGATTTACTCACTACCCATACAGCGGCAGCGGCTTATTCCCATGGAGCCTCCCTGTCTTCAGACAATTTTTTTAGCTGTTCATCCTTGGCAATATTTCGCTGCCGAATTTGCCAAACTCATACGATGGATTCCCTGCCAACCTGAATTCAGCATAGACTGTATTCGCTGAAATTCATGACGAACCTATCAAAATATGATCTATGTCAAACCCCTTGGTTACGCAGAGTTGCATTGAATAGGGTGATACTTGAGATCATTAATGCGGCCATTAATGGCTAATTGTTTCGCTGCTTAGGGTTGGGCGTACGTAGAGGTAAGAATAGAAAAATTTAAAAGGGTCAAAGGGGTCGTAATGAACCTCCCCCTTTGAAGTGAGTTATTAATCAATCGGTTTGCTGGCGAAACTGAAGACGTAAAGATCACGCCTAAAGCTCGCACTATTAATCTCGGAAAACAGTGGATTAAATTAATCGATGTTGATGAAGTACAACAAGGCGCGTCACGGTTTGAATATGCTAAAAAAGCGTGTTTTGTAGTAAGAGATGAAGAGGCGTTTCAGGTGTTTGATAGCATCTGCCCGCATAAGGCTGTGAACATCCCCTGCGATGCCATCGAAGACATGACGTTGGTGTGCCCAATGCATCTATGGAGATTCAATTTAGAGAATGGTGAATGTCTAGAAAAAGGGAATTACACCCCGCTTACTAAGCTAAAACATAAAGTTGAAGAAGGGATTCTTTATTTATTGGAATAACGCCTTACTCACCGGAAAATCGGGGTATTGGGTCGTAGGAATTAAGTAAACTGTCCCCGGAATTGCAGCTTGAATTTCTTTCTCGTATGGCATTAAGCTTGAAGCATAACTTGTAATTATTTACCCAGAGATAATCACAAGGATGTTTAGGACAAATTTTACAAACTACAGATTGGAGACTTCCATGTTAGTCAGCGATATTATGACCCGAACCCCGAAAACGGTATCCCCAGATGACAAGCTGCAGGAAGTGGCCTCGATCATGTGCCTGTACCGTATCCCCGCTCTGCCGGTGGTCGACGAAAAAGGCAAGCTGGTGGGAAATATTTCCGAGATGGACCTGCTGAAGAACCTGCTTCCGACCATTGACGACATCGTAGCCGGTGGCGCGGTTCTGGAAATAGATCGCATGACGTCGAACTACTCAGCCTCCATGAAGCAACGTGTCAGCGACATGATGACCAAGAACCCTGTTTCCGTGTCACCGGACCAGCATATACTCAAGGCCACGGCCAAGATGACCAGCTACCGTTTCCGCCGTATCCCTGTCACCGACAGCGATGGCAAGCTGATCGGCGTAATGAGCCTGGGCGACGTACACAAAGCCATCTTCCAGTCCCACGTGTCCGGAATTTAAAGAGTAATTGGGGTCAGAGTAAAAACGAGAACTAAAGGGGTCGTAACGATTAAAAAACGATCAATTTGCCCTCTTTAACCCTGGTGTTTATCGCTGGGGTTTTAGCGCCAGAACTGCATCAATATTCGATGCTTCATGCCTCTCATGAAGGATTTCCCAAGGCTCACTCCATGTTCGGTTTACTATGCGTCCGCGCTGTACGGCCGGACGTTGCCAAACTTCTTCTGTCCAGCGTTGCAGGTATTTGTAGCTCTGCACATCTAAAAAGTCGGCTGCATCATAAAGGACGCCACGCACCAAGTTGCCATACCACGGCCAAATAGCAATATCTGCAATGCTGTATTGATCCCCTGCTATAAAACTCTGTGATGCGAGTTGTTTATCTAACAGATCCAGCTGGCGTTTAACCTCCATGGTGTAACGATCAATGGGGTACTCCATTTTTGTCGGGGCATAGGCATAGAAGTGACCAAAGCCGCCGCCAAGATACGGTGCGGAGCCCTGTAGCCAAAATAACCAGTTAAGCACTTCGGTCCGTTCAGCCATTTGCTTGGGTAAAAAGTGTCCGAACTTCTCAGCTAGATACAGCAGAATCGCACCGGATTCGAATACGCGTACAGGGCTGTCACCGGAGCGGTCGATCAGTACGGGAATTTTGGAGTTTGGGTTAACCTCAACAAAGCCGCTGGAGAACTGATCACCCTCGCCAATTTCAATCAGGTGTGCATCATACTCAGCGCCCGGCTCCCCTAAGGCCAACAGTTCTTCAAGCATGATGGTGACCTTCTGACCATTGGGTGTTGCCAGTGAGTAAAGCTGAATGGGGTGCTCCCCCTGTGCAAGGGTTGTCCGGTGCGTGGCACCGGACACGGGGCGGTTTATATTCGCCCAGGTACCGCCATTTTGATCCTCAAAAGTCCAAACCTTCGGCGGGGTGTATTCGTTACTCATGGAGTCTCCATACAGATGTGTAAACATCAATTTGTTCACTTAGTTGAACTATGTCTTTAACCGCTAGGTTTGGTTCAATGTGTCAGGGGGATATATCTGCACGGGACTTACTGAATTTAAGCCATGTTAAAACCCGCCCTTTACCCTCGATTACATACGCCTTTTAGTCTTCAGTGTCGCAATCTCAACCAGCGGATCATCGGGCCAGGGATGTTTTGGATAACGGCCTTTCATTTCTTTTTTAACTTCGTGATAAGAGGATCGCCAGAAACCGGCGAGGTCTTGCGTGAGTTACAGCGGTTTGCCTGCGGGTGACAATAGGTGTATCAGCAATGGTACTTTATCTGCGACAACAGCAGGGCTTTGCTCGCAGCCAAACATTTCCTGTAGTTTCACCGCCAGCACGGGCGGCGACTCTGTAACAAAAATGGGGGCGGTGACAAACGATAATATGAACAATTTGTATTTGTCACCGACCCCTTTAATTTTTTAAATTAAGATGCTTATTTTCATTGTCAATTATTAGAAGAAGAGCTATCAAAAGATTGGGGCTCAGATATAGTAACTGAGGAGCTTTCGTTAACCACAAATGTGATTCTATCTGTATCTTTAGCATTTCGATTTGTACCCGGTACGAGACCATATACTACGGTAGTCATAACGTTTTTATCGATTTGCAGTGATGATGTTGCGGGCTCAAAACTTGCTACTAAATCTCCAATACCAGAATTATCAGATACAAAACTAGATGTAACATCTGTTCCGTTAAGAATTACTTGTAACGTCTGCCGATCAACCTGCTCACCATTTAAAGCGAATTTCAAGTAGATTGTCGCCGTCCCTTCAAACTCATTGTTACTACTATCAAGGTTAACAAACCCCAAGAAACCATCTACTGCAGGACGTCGATTCCCATCATAAATCACGCTACTTGGGACAGTTGTTTCCCCGATGAAAGAATCATCGGGGAAAGATAATAGCTGGTATCCTGCTTCTTCAATTTCTGCGACATCGTCAGCATCAGGAAGGCGGGTAAACCCCTTTGCATAGAAACGACCTTCTTTAGGCTCAGAAAACGTTTTAATAACGAAGCCAGCTAATGATTCGCCTGGTTTTATTTGATAAGAGCTCGGAATTAAGTTTTTATCCCAATTGGCCGGAATATCACCTTCGTCTATATCTACAGCACTCCAACCAAACTGTCTGTGGCCTTCATGTAAACCAAAATTCCAACCTGACGGTGCTATTGCTTCAATAATTTCAGTGTCTTCAGCAACATCGACAATAAAGCTCTCGAGCCCTTGCAAGCTTGAAGCACTGTTTTCTACAGTATATCTGTATGTGTAAAGATGGGTATTAGTATCTTGGCTGATATTAACAGTGACAAAGGCAGTTAATTGATTTCCGGCATCGGGGACTTCAACCACTGCGGCAAATGCAATATTTGAGATAACCAGATAAAAAATGGACGCTTTAAAAAAGTTTATAGTGTGGGTAAACATATCTTAATCCCTATATTTTGATTCTAACGTGGAATACGAACATGGTAATGATTACCTTCTTTGAAAAATGCGGCTTTTCCACCACCTTCTCTTTGAACGATAGAAACTAATTTTTTCAATTCTGTCGGTGTTAAATCATCAATATCAATATCAGTACCAAATCGGTGCGAAGCGTGAGGCCTATTCCAGTTATTATAAATGTCAAAGAGACCGCCCCATGCTAGGCTGGCATCATTCAATCTCAGAGAGTTTGAGTTCGGGAGTGCGTTTTTGTATGCGGCGGCAACGCGATTAACAAAGTCCCTCATAGAAGCCGTCACCCCGTGATTGCTTGTGTGCTGTGAACTTACTCCTGGCTCACCATACGCGCCGGTCAGAGTGTAATTTGCACTTGCACCTAATGATGAAAGGCCGTCAACCTTCATTCTAATCAAAAAGCTTTTGCTGTCAGAGCCGCAGGCATCTATGTTCGCATGGCCATTCAGAAGCACATCACCAGATACTTCCGGCGCTGTATATGTCATCGTTGCAGGATTAACACCATCATACTGAATGACATTAGAAGAAAGCTCACCAAGAGGCCTAGTAGCAGAGTGATGATCATGCCCGCCAGATCTTTCAACCGGGGCAAGTCCAAACTGTATAGTGCATGGGCTTGGGGTAAAGAAGCAGTTGCATGTATAAGAAAGCTCTTTTGTAATGGTTTGCGCTAATAATGTTGTTGATGTAACGCTTGGCTCCATTTCATGATCAGGCTGTACAGCGAACACCGGATTACATAAAACCAGAGTACACAAAGCGAAAACTTTGCTAAAAAATTTTCGATGTATTGACATAAGACGACCTCTTTTGGTTAAAAATCTCCATGAAAAAAAACCTACTTTAATCCGGCCCAGGCAAGAGAAACGAAGTTAATACACTAAAAATCATCATCGCTCCGGCCTCTGTAGCTGCGGGTGCTTAAACCTTGATTACAAAGAATACTGCCCCCTATTTATCACTAAACTGCGAGCCATCTATACCCTTGATCAGCGCCTGAATAACTTAATGCCGATACAGTTACGAGCCTTACTAGCAAAATATTTGAATAAATCGAAGCGCGACAGAACTCTAGTTATTACTAACTATTTCTGCGGTGGAAAATTCTTAGGATGTCCAGAAATACTGCTAGAAGTGGGTTGCCATCCTTAGCCACCGTACATGAAAATCCGCTGCTTCCTTAACCCTGACGAGAGGGTGCGAGCCCTAAAACTAATAAAGAAACGTTGTTATGTCAATTACTACTAGTAATTGGGACTTATTAGCCTTTGTCACCGTCCCTTTATTTCCAATTCCTGCCCGACTAAACACGCCTTTTAACCTTCCGTGTCGCAATCGCGACCAGCGGGTCATCGGGCCAGGGATGTTTTGGATAACGGCCTTTCATTTCTTTTTTAACTTCGTGATAAGAGGAACGCCAGAAACCGGCGAGGTCTTGCGTGATTTGCAGCGGTTTGCCCGCGGGTGACAATAGGTGTATCAGCAGGGGGACTTTGCCTGTGACAACAGCTGGGCTTTGCTCGCAGCCAAACATTTCCTGTAGTTTCACCGCCACCGCAGAGTACCAGAACTATAGTTGCAAGCGATGAAATCGCTGTATCGATTCAGCCCAGGTGGGAACGTCTGGCTTGTGCTCAGGAACATAGGGCTTCTTAGTTTTAGGATCAAGAGCTGGTTCAGTTTCGGGGACGCCGGCCTTTTCGGCGAACTCAGGCCATCGCTTCACGGTATTGATCACATCGCCAATAATCTTGGCTGCCTTTGTCGGTTTGATGTCAGCATGTTCGGCCACGGCCAACAGGTCAGCCATTTCAAAGTTGCCAGTTTTCCCATTTACAGTCATCTGGTGTTTGCTGGTCCAGCCTGCACCATTACAGTATGTAATATCGTAAGCGGGCGACAGTGACCACTTGCCCTTGCGGTCCATCAGGAAGCTTATGTTTTTTGTGTGATCATCCTGATTTCTGGCGACAACATTAAAAACCATTCTGCGGAAAAACTGCTCCATCTCAGCAACAGACAGCTTGAGGTCTCTCATTACCCCAATTGCCTGCTCATATGAGTAAGCACCTGAATCATTGAAGTCGAAGTGCGCCATCCCGCAGAGTGACTGCATATGAACTTTGCCACCACCCTCCAATCGATCAAATCGGTGGGTCATGAAATGAGATCTGCCATTCTCTCGAAACAGTCTACATTCAGTCATCTCAATACCAGATGCAACGGCCATTAAATAGTATGCGTACTCCACGATGCTAAAACCGATCGGGTCTGCAAGTGACTCATGGTCCTTGTTGCCTTCAACCCCATCGAATTTTAAGAGCCAGTAACTAAACCCGTCTTCAGTGAGCACCTGACCGGATCGCACCTCATTAGTATCCCGATTCCAGGCAATGATGGCCTTCGCCCTAGCGCCACCGGCTGAGGTACCGACAGAAATAATTTGCTCCACGGCACGTTTTTTCTCTGCCTCTGATCCCTCGAGTTCCGTCGACAACTCTCCTTTTGCGCTAAGAACCCTGTTGGCAAGTGTAACGAGTTCATCAATTTGAATCGGAAGAGATTTTTCCTTGTGGTTACCCACCACCGGACGGAATTCTAGTGCACCCATGCCCCGCGTACCGATATAACAGAGACGTTCGACCGACGTGAAGTCAGTAGCTTTTCGACCCTGTTTTTCTAGCCACTGATCTATGAGTTTGTTGCCGAATTTGTCTGGCAGAGAGTCCGCAAGCATCCCGGGCAAACCCTTGAATGTCTCACGATTTAAAGCGCCAAAATTATAAACAGTCTTGCCATTGGGCATATGAATAGGGGAAAGCTCTATCCCAGAAAGCTGAAATCCATCGCTGTACTCGAAATGACCGCGGTCGTTTTGCCACAAAACCGTGCCGACCTTGGTGTCCCATAGGTAGACCTCGGCAAACTCTCTTGTTTTAGCTGTTGATTCGGCCATTAATCTTCATCTCCCCACTTCCACTCTAATGCATCACCTTCACGCTGGTTTGAATTGGAAGACACTCTTTTTCTGACCTTTATCTTCCCCCCTTCAACAATGAGGGACTTGGCGCTCGGGGGAGGCTTAGGCATGAAGTGTTCAATTTCATGTATAAGATTAAGTGCTCGCAGGACGGCAATCATGTTAAGCAGCCCAACGCTTTTACGACCATTTTCGAGGTGCCCAATGGTTTTAAGGCTTACTCCAGATCGATCAGACAGCTCGGCCTGACTGAGATCCATGTTGATTCGGGCCGCGGCAAACCTTGAGCCGATTTCGGCCATTATGTGCTGATTACTTGAATGCTCACTGATCATATCAACTAGCCCTATAATGCCTATTAAAGACCATATCATGGCATAACTAGCCAAATAGTGCTAGTTGTATAAAAAAACACTAATTAGCTATATAGTGCTAATTATAGCGGTAATATCAACATAGTTAGCACTATGTGGCTAGTTAATCACTACGACGGAGTGATTTTGATAATTAGGGTCAGAATAATTGGGCTGGAGTACAAACTCATAAGCTCTGGATAATTGGGGTCAGAGTAAAAACTCATAAGCTCAAGCTAGAATTTTTACTCCGCCCCCAATTTCTACCCGATTACATACGGTTTTTAGTCTTCCGTGTCGCAATCGCAATCAGCGGATCATCGGGCCAGGGATGTTTTGGATAACGGCCTTTCATTTCTTTTTTAACCTCGTGATAAGAGGATCGCCAGAAACCGGCGAGGTCTTGCGTGATTTGCAACGGTTTGCCCGCGGGTGACAAGAGGTGTATCAGCAGGGGTACTTTGCCTGCGATAACAGCAGGGCTTTGCTCGCAGCCAAACATTTCCTGTAGTTTCACGGCCAGCACGGGCGGGGACTCGGTGTAGTCGATGCGGATGCTTGAACCAGACGGCGCTTTTAAGTGGGTCGGTGCCAGTTTGTTGAGTGTCTGTTGTTGTTCCCAGGGCAGTAGCGCATGCAGGATCTCGGTTAACTTAACTTTCTTGAAGTCGTTTAATAAATTCACATCGTTCAGGTAAGGCGCTAACCAATGCTCAAGCGTGGCGAGCAAGGCCTCATGACTCACATCTGGCCAGTCGTCATTACCTGAGCCGCCGCCTTCAATAGACCGCACCAGTGATACTCTGGCGCACCATTGTTTAAGCTCTGGGGTCCAGGGTAAAAGGCTGAGCCCCTGTTTGCGGATATGCTGTATCAACGCGGCGCTTTTGGCTTGTGCGGGTACGGTGCTTAAGCGGGTGCGTTGGAGAATTAGGACACCAATTTTTTGCTGTTCTTCGGCGACAAACCGATTCGTTTGTTTATCCCACTCGGCAATGGTTTCTAGCTGAATGGAGTCGCTGAGGGTTGAACCGAACAGGCCTTCATCCAATTTAACGGCGGAGCGAATAATATCGCCTTTGCCGCCCTGCATGCTTGAAACTTCGGCGATTGCGAGCCAGCCATTATTAGCAAGGTGATGATGCCCCGTCAGGTTGGCGCTACGGCCGTTGGCGAGTTGGTAACCACCTGAGTGCCTTTGACGCGCGATTCGATCTGGATAGGCGCAGGCGAGCAGATAACCGGGCAATTGTTCAGCGGTTATCAAGTGCGCTAATTTACTGGGCAGTTTTACCTTTGATGCCTGTTGTTCGAATTGTTGTGCTAATTGGCGAGTGCGTTGTAACCAGCCCTTATGCATTGGCGGACAATGAGTTTTGCCGTTCAACACTTCAAGGCGATGGCTGATATCGGCATTGTCACGACTAAACGGGTCACGGTCAGATAACAGGCTGGCGAGTAAGGCTGCTGGCTTGATGGAACCGATTGCTGCACCGCACAATAAGAGATGTGCGAGCCTTGGGTGTACGGGAAGAGACGTCATGGCCTGACCATGATCGGTAAGAAGCCAGCCATTTGCTTCGCGTTTAATCGCACCGAGCGAGCTGAGTAAATCCATGGCCTGTTGCCATGGCCCTTTTGGCGGTGCATCGAGCCAGCTTAATTCCGTTGGATCGTCTACGCCCCATTGTAATAATTGCAGCGCCAGCGGCGCGAGATCGGCATTTAGAATTTCAGCTGAACTGTGTGCTGCGAGTTGCTGCTGTTGATCGACCGACCATAACCGATAGCATTTGCCCGGGCGTAGCCGCCCTGCCCGTCCCGCTCTTTGCACACTGGATGCTTTCGAAATTTTGACGGTATGCAATCCCGTCATGCCAATCGCGGGATTAAATTTTGCCTCCCGCACCAGGCCACAATCGACCACAACATCAACGCCATCAATGGTAAGGCTAGTTTCGGCAATATTGGTAGCCAACACAATTTTTTGATCGTTTGATTGTTTACCTGAGTCTTTTTTACTAGGCAAGGGCGCGATGGCCTGTTGTTGCTCTTCAATCGATAGATTGCCAAAGAGCGGACGCAGGTGAATGCCCTGTAACTTTCTATCGGATATCCAGTTCGAAAGCTCACCTGCCGTGCGCCTAATTTCGCCCTGCCCGGGCAAGAAAGCCAGCACGCTACTGGTTGGATTTTCATCAATGGCATGTTTAATAGTGGCTACCATGCGATCAACCATACGCTCCTTGGGTTGACGGGCCTGACCATAAATAATATCAACAGGGTAAGCCCTGCCTTCACTTTTCACGACGGGTGCACCACCGAGCAATTCCGACGTGGCAGCACCATCGAGTGTGGCCGACATGACCAGAATTTTTAACGGGTCCTCATCATCCCTAAACAACGAACGGCCCTTCAGGCACAGGCTGAGCGCCAAATCAGAATCGAGACTACGTTCGTGAAATTCGTCGAAGATCACCAGCCCAACATCATCCAGCGACGGATCATCCTGCAACATTCGAGTCAAAATACCTTCTGTGATCACCTCCACCTTTGTCTGCTTGCTGACCTTGGTATCTAACCGCATACGGTAACCAACCGTTTGCCCGGGGCTTTCATTCAAAAGGCTGGCCATGCGGTGCGCAGCCGTTTTGGTGGCGATTCTGCGTGGCTCTAACATCAGAATTTTTCTGTGTTTGAGCCAAGGCTCGTCCAAAAGCGCGAGCGGGACTAAGGTGGTTTTACCCGCACCCGGTGGCGCTTCCAATACGACCTCATGCCGCTCTGATAATTGCTGCTTAAGACTGTCTAAAATATCTTCAACAGGTAGGCCCAATGGGGTCACGATATTGCCTCTGGCACACAATTTAGGAGGTTGGGATATTAACCCAAAATAGAGTAGAAATAATTGCGAAATAATGGGGAAAGAGTAAGTAGGCTGGAAAAGCAAAGCGCCTTCCGGCAAGCAAGTAGATGAAAAGCCTGATGGTGCCTGCGGCTTATCAGCCCTACGTTAATTCCCAAAAAAAGGTGATGGTGCAAGTGACCGGGCAACTCAATAGGAAGTGACCGCGCAAAAAAAAGCGCCTCCATAAAGGAGACGCAAAAAATGCCCAAGGGGATAGGCAGTTAGTTATGTGCACCTTGCCTAGGCAAACTGCACATAACTGAACTCAAGTAATACGAGGATCTATACTTGAGCTTTGTTCAAAGTGCTTGTTTACTCGAAGTGAGTAGCCAGCTCTTCAGCGATATCAAAGATATCACCAACGATGCCGTAACGAGCGATGCTGAAGATAGAGGCTTCAGGGTCAGTATTTACAGCGATGATGTTCTCAACGTGTTTCATACCCGCCTGGTGCTGTACAGAACCAGAGATACCCAGAGCCAGGTACAGTTTACATGCACCAACGATCTGACCAGATTGACCAACCTGACGTGACTTAGGCAACCAGCCGCTATCAGCGATAGGACGTGAACAACCCAGCGTTGCATCAACCGCTTCAGCCAGTTCAGCGAACTGCTCAACGTTGTCTTCTTCAGCGATACCGCGACCGATAGACAGCATGAATTCAGCTTGAGTGATGTCAACATCACCAGTTGCTGGTGGCTCAACGAACGTAACGTGCTGGCTGTTAGCCGTAGCAGAAGCGTCCAGAGAAGAAACCGCTGGGCTTGAAGAACCTTCAGCAGGCTTCCAAGTACCACCACGTACTGTCAGTACAACAGTGCTCTTACCTGGGAAATCAATTTCTGCATGTACTTTTTCTTTGTACATAGCACGAGTCGCAACCCACTCACCACCGTCCTGTGCGATGCCGAATACGTCAGTCGCAAAACCGTAGTTGCCTGTTGCGCCCAGTGCGGGAGCAAAGCCCCAGCTATCAACACTGTGAGGCATCAGCACCAAAGAAGGTGAACGTGCTTCGATCAGCGCAGTAGCGGCCGCAGCCCACTCTTCAGGCTGGAAGTTAGTGTTGCTAACAGCAACAGTAACGATTTCGTCAACGCCTTCAACGCTTACCGCGCCAGTCAAGGCTGCAGCTTCAGCACCGATCAGTGCAACAGCGATAGAAGAAGCGCCAGCTTCTTTAGCAGCAGCAATCAGCTCCAGGGAAACTGGGCGTAATTCGCCACCACGGTGTTCTGCAATAACTAGAATCTCGCTCATTACTATGCTCCTGATAATTCTTTAAGGATTTCAGCCAGACGCGCAGCCTGCTCTGCAGGTGTACCTTCGATCAGCTCAGCTTGACCTTTTTCTGGTACAAATACTTTACGTACGCGAGAAACACTACCCGCTTCGCCAACTTCATCATCAGACAGACCCAGGTCGCCGTGAGAAATTTCGT
>Ga0209396_1003301_pt1 | contig 16377 bp, 14 predicted proteins | sample GOMGulsemesocosm_6_FD_184638 | JGI IMG/M metagenome (GOLD analysis project Ga0209396, IMG submission 184638) | Methane-oxidizing microbial communities from mesocosms in the Gulf of Mexico - GOM8C Gulf of Mexico (SPAdes) (version 2) | ecosystem: Environmental > Aquatic > Marine > Cold seeps...
ATTCGCAGCATATGAGTTTTACCGGGCTAGCTAGAACCCCCCAAGCGGTACCTGCTTGGTTGGCTGGTTTTAAAAAGTCTCGCTTATTGTCAGGTAAAGCCTTTGTAAATTTCAAACTTTCTAAGAACGAACAAAATATTACCGAATTTATTGTTAGCTCAGTTGAAAGTGAAGGTGAAAGCTAATGAAAGAACAATGGAATAATGCCAGTGACCAATTCATTCAATTAACAAGTCGAGAGCAATTTTTGTTGCTATTGACGGGTATCGTGGCCATTTTTTTTATTATCTCTTATCTTTTTATTGATGACAAAAGCGCTAAAATAATGGAGTTTGAAAAACAAAGTCGAGCGATGACCTCAGGGAATAAGAATTTAAAGCTTAGTATTAAAAGTTATCAAGATGCGCTCAAACAAGACCCTAATAAAGATATTATTAAACAAATAGCTCAATTTGAAACCAAACTAGCCAAAATTGATAGCCAGCTGGTACTTTTAACCACTGATTTAATAAGTCCAAGCGAAATGCGCGAAGCCTTACTTAAACTGCTCAAGTTAGAGCCTGGAGTATCGCTGCTTTCTTTTGAACTCATGGGGGCTAAACCTTTATTAAACTTTAGTGAAGGGCAATCAGATTCTGCAGTGGCAAGCGCAGATCCAACAATGGAACAGCTGGGTTTAAACTTATACAAACACGGTATTAAGATAAGACTATCAGGTAAATATTTTCAATTACGTAATTATTTACAACAACTTGAACAGTTAACGTGGAAATTCTTTTGGCAAGGTTTTCAATTCGAAGTTAAAGAGTATCCACAAAGTGAAGTTGAAATAACTATTTACAGCTTAGGATTAAATAAGGAGTTTATCGGTGTATAAAGCTCACTTTAAGCCATTGTTTACTCGAGCATTGCTTGTTATCACAGTCTTATTTTCATCGGTAAGTATGGCTGCTGATATTGATCCTACCCGTCCATTTGGTGTTAGCGGCACAGAGACTAATGACCAGAAAAAACGTGATAGCGGCTTTGTCTTGAGTTCTATCATTCATGGTGATGGTATTCATACAGCGGTTATTAATGGCAAAATTTATAAAATGTTCGACTATGTTGGTGATTATCGTATCACAGCAATTAACAGTCATAGTGTGATACTGCGTAGTAAAGCTAAACGATTAAAGATAAATATTTTTAAAAGAAAAGGTTTTAAAAGCAACGTTGTAGAAAATACGGTAGCCAACTTATGATAAAAAAAAGTCTTTTTATGAAAAAAATAAAATTAAACACTACCTTACCTGTCCTATTTTTAGCCCTTGTAGGTTGTCAGTCTGTACCTAATGATCCTGTTGAAATAAAAGAAGACTTGGATTTGGCTCTTAAAGAAACGAAAAAATTTAGTGGCCCTAAGCCGCTAACTCAAATACCAAACTCAGTTCAGCAAGAGTTGATGTTAAATGATATGAATCAAGTCAAGCAAGGTATGCTTGCTGAAAAACGTTTGGAAATTTCGGCAACAGAAGTTAATGCAAAAGACTTTTTTCAAGCCATTGTTAGAGGCTCTCGTTATAACGTCGTAATTCACCCTGATGTAAGCGGACAAATTTCACTAAGTTTAAATAATGTCACGTTATCAGAAGCTTTAACCGTTGTTGAAGATGTCTACGGTTATGAAATTATTCGTCGAGGCAATGTAGTACAGGTTTTCCCTCCAGGTATTCGAACGGAAACTATTGCTTTAAATTATTTATTTCTCAAACGCTTTGGCTCGTCAAGTACGACGATTAACTCTGGTGGTGTTTCCGAGAATGATCCCAATAGTGGTGGAAATAATAATAATAATAACAATAACAGTAATGGCGGTAATAATAACAGTGGCAGCAATAGCAACAATGGAAGTAATGGAAGCTCTAGTGGCCAAAGCAGTGGTATAAACTTATATACCGAGAATCAATCTAATTTTTGGGATGAGTTGAAAGAGTCATTGACTGCTTTTGTGGGGACTGGTGAAGGTCGTTCAGTTATTGTCTCACCACAAGCAGGTTTGGTGACCGTGCGTGCGTTACCACAAGAACTTACAGCGGTTAAGAAATTTATTTCAGATACAGAAAGTCATTTACACCGTCAAGTCATTATTGAAGCAAAAATAATGGAAGTTACACTTAATGATGATTATCAGCAGGGGATTAAGTGGGAAAATGTAATTGATAATGTGGGTAGTCCTGACGTCGTTTTCTCAACCACAGGTAATATTGTCGGTAATGTGATCTCTAATACCATTGGTGGTGTTAATAGCCTTGCGATTAGCTCAATAACAGGTAGTAATAACTTTTCAGGCGTTATCGAGCTTTTACAAACACAAGGTAATGTGCAAGTACTTTCCAGCCCTCGGATCACTGCAACTAACAATCAAAAAGCGGTTATTAAAGTAGGCGAAGATGAATACTTTGTAACAGAGGTTTCAAGCACGACCACAACAGGTACCTCAACCACTACAACACCTGAAATCGAGTTAACCCCCTTCTTTTCTGGTATTGCATTAGATGTCACGCCACAAATTAGTAAAGATGGTAGTGTTATTTTGCATGTTCATCCGTCAGTGACAATTACCGAAGAACAGAACAAAACGATTCAAATTGGAAGCGAACAACTTATATTGCCATTGGCGCAAAGTAGTGTTCGAGAATCAGATACCATTATCCGTGCACAATCAGGTGAGGTAGTGGTCATTGGTGGTTTAATTGAAACCTATAAAGTCGATATTGAATCTAAAACGCCGATATTAGGTGATATTCCATTCCTTGGTGAATTATTTAAAAATAAATCACAAAAGTCTCAAAAGCGAGAATTAGTCATCATGCTAAAACCTATTGTTGTTGGTCAAGATACATGGAAAAATCAGCTACAAGATGCGCGCAGTCTTTTAACAAAATGGTTTCCTGAAGAAGTAGAGTCGTGTGAATTATCTGATGAAGGAAAATTAACACCAGAATGCCAAGACAAATGTAGTGATACAAACTATGCAACAGAGCATGGAATTTGCCAAATAGCAGAGCAAAATTCAGCTGAAAATGAGAAATAAGCAGAATAGCTTGTTTGATTTTTATTGATTAGTGAGGCAGTAGAGGGGTTATGTATTTATACCATTTTGGCTTAGGGGAATTACCTTTTACCTTAACGCCTAATACAAACTTTTATTTGCCAATGGCTATGCATGACGAAGCGTTAGCAGTCATTTCTATTGCACTGCAAACAGGAGAGGGGTTTATTAAAGTTGTCGGTGAAGTAGGCACTGGAAAGACTTTGCTGTGCCGAAAGCTGCTTAACGAAATACCAGAGCACTTCGTTACCGCATACATTCCCAACCCTTATTTAAATCCCGATGAGTTAAGGCGAGCTGTTGCGGTAGAGCTTGGTATTAAACAAGCACAACGCATGTCGGCTCAATTACTCACCCAACGTATTCAAACACGTTTATTAGAATTACATAGTCAAGGACACTCGGTGGTACTGATACTTGATGAAGCACAAGCATTACCTGAAGAAAGCCTTGAAGCATTGAGATTGTTCACTAATTTAGAAACAGAAACCCGCAAACTATTGCAAGTCGTTTTGTTCGCGCAACCTGAGCTTGATGAACGTTTAGCGAAAACGGAATTTAGACAATTAAAACAGCGCATTACTTTTGGCTATAAATTAAGGGTGATGAATGCCCATGAAGTACAGCAATATATTCATCATAGGCTAGAAGTTGCAGGCTATAAAGGTGTAGAGCTGTTTCCTGTAAAAACCTGTCAAAAAATTGCTCGTGTGAGTCAGGGGGTTCCACGGTTAGTGAATGTTTTGTGCCACAAAATGTTAATGCTGGCGTACGGTCAAGGACATTACAAGATGACGGATACATTACTAAAAGCCGCGGTAGAAGATACTGAAAGTATTGAGCCTGCCTCGAAAAGGAGTTTATTTATAGTGTTAAGTTTTGGTGTTTTGAGCGCTTTGTCTTTAGCATATTATGCCCTGATGGTTAAATTATGAGTGTGATCAATCAAATGTTGAAGGACTTAGATAAACGTCCTTCGGAGACTAATTCAAAATCCGTTCAGCCAAGTCATAATGCATTAACTTATTCATCAAAAAAAATAGCGCTAATTAGTGGTTTTTGCGTTTTTGTTACCTGCCTTATTAGTTTTTATATGTGGCAGTTAATTAGTGAAAATAAGGCATTAAAAGCTGATAAAGCTTCTTACAGAATAAGTAGCCAAATAAGTAATCAAGCAAATAAGCAAGTCACGAATCGAGTGGCTACACCTGAAGTTAACCCGACAAAAAACACAGTTGAATCACAAGCGATTAATGAAAAAAGTGGCCAGTTAAATCAGCCGATAAGGCCTTTGGAAAAAACTGATGTTATTGAGCCAACAGCTTTAGTTCGCGCCCCTTCAAATAGCAGTAGGGTGAATAACGCTCAGCTAAAAAAAATAATTGTAGAAGATAAAGTTAAAGCAAAACCAGTAGTAAATAACAACGTCAGCCAAGCATTAGAGGCGAAAAAAGTTGAAGTGCCCGCGGATGAACATAGTCACTCAGCATCTAGTTCAGATCATAATCATGACCTTACTAACACAGTTAAAGCTAACACGGTTAAAGCTAGCACAACTAAAACTAACTCGAATAAAATGTCGGTTTCAAGACGTCAATTGTCGGCTGATGAGCTTGCAGAGCAAAAACTAGCCCTGGCTGAAAAAGCATTAGCGGCAAAACAAGTTAGTAAGGCTGAAAAATTACTCGAAGATGTAGTCATTATACGGCCTAGCGATAGCCAATCACGTAAAAAATTAGCGGCGTTATGGTTTGGCCGACAAGCGTATCAGGATGCGATAAATATATTATCTCAAGGTATTGCTTTAAACGGTCAAGACAGCAGTTTACGGGAAATGAAAGCACGAATTTTCCTAAAGTTAGGGCGATTTACCGCGGCACTAAATACCTTAAAACCGCTAGCGAATATAAAAGATGAGCAATATCAAGTGATGCTGGCTAATACTGCACAGCAGGCTCAACAGAATAAAGTTGCAGTTGAAGCATATAATATGTTGATAGTTATGCAACCAGAGCAAGGTCGCTGGCAGTTAGGTTTAGCTGTACTTTTTGATAAAAATAGTCAATTTAAGTTAGCAAGTTCGGCTTATAAAAAAGCATTAACAAAAAGCGATTTATCACTTTCTTCAGAAAATTTTATTAAACAACGCATAGAAGTAATAGGACAGTAGGACAAATTATGGCAGCTCCAAAATTAAATATGCGTTTAGGTGACTTATTGGTTGATAAAGATATCATTTCTAATGATCAACTTATGCAGGCGTTAACAAGTCAAAAGCAAACGGGTCGAAAACTCGGCGACACCTTAATAGAGCTCAATTACTTATCTGAAAAACAACTGTTACAGTTTTTGGCACAACAACTTGATGTGCCATTTCTGGATATTTCTCAACATAAAATATCACCTAATGTTGCTAGCTTACTGCCAGAAGTTCACGCCAGGCGTCTAAGAGCGCTCATTATTGAAGACAGAGGCACTTCAGTATTGCTAGGCATGAGTGATCCTGCAGATTTAAGTGGCTTAGATCAATTAGAGCGAATGTTGTCACCTAAGCGTATTGAATTAGCCGTTGTTATGGAATCTCAGATCTTCGATGCGTTCGATAGCTTATATCGTCGTACTGCTGAAATTGAATCTTTTGCTAGTCAATTAGAAGAAGAATATGAAGAATCGTCGAGCTTTGATCTCGCCACAACCTTTCTCGATGAAGGGGGTGATGCAACCGTAGGTAAGTTACTGCAATCTGTATTTGAAGATGCGGTGCAAATGCGCGCTTCGGATATTCATATTGAACCAGAAGAACACCAACTACGTATTCGTCAGCGTATCGATGGTGTTTTACAAGAGAAAATCCTGAAAGAAAACAAAATTGCTTCGGCCATGGTTTTACGACTTAAATTAATGGCAGGGCTTGATATATCAGAAAAACGTATCCCACAAGATGGTCGTTTTAATCTAGATATTAGTGGTCATAACATTGATGTACGTATGTCTACTATGCCAGTTCAATATGGTGAATCTGTGGTAATGCGTTTATTAGACCAATCTGCAGGTCTATTATCACTTGAGCAAACAGGCATGCCAGCAGATATTGTTAAACGTATCCGCCTACAAATACATCGTCCTCACGGCATGGTATTAGTAACAGGGCCAACAGGTAGTGGTAAAACAACAACATTATATGCGGCGTTAAGTGAACTGAACGAAGCCAGTAAAAAAATAATAACGGTTGAAGACCCTGTTGAGTATCGTTTACCGCGTATTAACCAAGTACAGATTAATACTAAGATTGACTTAACCTTTTCAAGCGTTTTACGTACCGCACTTCGTCAAGATCCAGACATTATGATGGTGGGCGAAATGCGAGATCAAGAAACAGTAGAAATAGGCCTACGAGGCGCGATAACGGGTCACTTAGTGTTATCTACTTTACATACCAATGATGCAATCACCAGTGCTTTACGTTTGATTGATATGGGAGCTGCTGGATTTTTAGTGGGTAGTGCACTGCGCGCTGTTATAGCTCAACGGCTTGTGCGCAGAGTTTGTGATTCATGTGCTATTGAATATCAAGCAGATGAACAAGAGCTCTTTTGGCTAACTAATTTAGCGGGTGAGCGGGCAAAAAGCACCCAGTTCATGCAAGGTAAAGGTTGTCAAACCTGTCAATATACCGGTTACAAAGGTCGAATAGGTGTTTTTGAAATACTTGAAATGAATGAAGGTATGATGGCCGCCTTAAAGCGTAATGATAGCGAATTATTTGCGAAACTTTCTAAAGAAAACCCCAGTTTTACCCCATTGGCAAAAGCCGCTTTTGATTATGCTGCTACAGGTGTTACCACGGTAGAAGAAGTATTACGGTTAGTTGAAACTATTGATATTAACTAAGTAAGTCACCTAGGTTAAATATAGAGAGTTATATGGCGTCATTTAATTATACGGGACGAAATGCAAACGGTAGTCAAATAAAAGGTAGCACTGATGCTGCCAATGTAGATGTCGCCGCTGAAAAACTGTTTAAAAAAGGCATTACCCCTATCTCTATTGTTGAAGTTAAGCAAGGGGGGAAGAGTGCCGGTAGTGTCGATGTTTTTGAGTTACTTAATAATGGACGAGTCTCATTAGAAGAGTTAATAGTCTTTTGTCGACAAATGTATGCATTAATGCGCTCAGGTGTTCCAATATTACGCGCAATCAATGGCATGGTTGAATCAGCTAATTCAACTTCGCTTAAAAAAGCATTAACAGATATAGGTAAGCAACTTGAAGGTGGTTATACCTTTTCTTCAGCATTAAACAATCACCCAAAAATATTTGACCATCTTTTTGTTTCCTTGGTTCATGTGGGTGAAAATACAGGTCAACTAGACCAGGCTTTTTTTAAGTTAACCACTTATCTTGAACGTGAGTTAGATACCCGTAAACGTATTAAGGCTGCGTTGCGTTATCCTAGTATGGTGATAATTGCTCTATCTGCTGCCATGGTTATATTAAACATTTTTGTTATACCAACGTTTGCCGATATGTTCTCTCGCTTAGGCTCTGAATTACCTCCCACAACGCAGTTTCTTATTGCCAGTTCAAACCTATTTGTAAACTATTGGCATTTGATGGCACTCGGCCTAATTGGTACCTTTTTTATGATCCGTCAATCACTTAAAACTAAAAAGGGACGATATCAGTGGGATAGACGTAAGATTAAAATCCCTATTATTGGCAGTATTATAGAACGGTCAATTTTGGCAAGGTTCTCTCATAGTTTTGCTATCGTATTAAAAGCAGGTGTGCCAATGACCACAGGGTTAACCTTGGTCGCGGAAGCGGTTGATAACAACTATATGCAGGAAAAAATTTCAGCTATGCGTCAGGGTATCGAAAGTGGTGATAGCTTGTTACGTTCTGCTGTCGCCAGTACCTTATTTACGCCGTTAGTTTTACAAATGGTAGCGGTAGGAGAAGAAACAGGTCGAGTTGATGAATTACTCACTGAAGTGGGAGATTATTACGAGCGAGAGGTTGATTATGACTTGGCAACTTTAACTGCAAGAATTGAGCCCCTGCTTCTTGTCGTTGTGGCGGCTATGGTACTGGTTTTGGCGTTAGGTATATTCACACCTATGTGGGATATGGCTTCGGCTATGCAAGGCAAGTAATGCCAGGTAATAAAAATGCTGAAAAACGTGAAAAGTCCATGGCAGAATTTGTTGTGGTTATCATTATTTTGGCTATATTAATGAAAGTTTTTATTAGCTACTTTAGTGAGCAAGAGCAGCGTATAACAACGACAGGTTTTACCGCTATAGCACAAAATTTTAACAATACTATTATGGTGGTTCATGCGCAGTGGTTTATGGAACAAAAGCCAAGCCTTGTTTGGTTAGCGACAGCGAATAAAAAAGATAAAGTGGGGGTAACTGTAAATAAAAACGGATGGCTCGATATACCTAAGCAAACAATAAACAAAATAATACCTTTAACCAATATGACTCCCTGTGAAAATATCTGGCAGCTTGCGATGACAATTCCAATGCAGTTAATGAAGTTATCTGTTGCGGCAATAGAACTACGCGATAAAACCATGGAGGGATTTCATCATTGCCGATACCTTTTACCCTCAGGGCAATACTTTGAATATTATAGCGAAACAGGGCAGGTGACTAAGGTGATTAATCAAGAAAAAAGCAGCTAAGTGTTAATTGAGCAGTATCAACTATAATTATACTATATTGCCAATTGTAATAAATTGTCGTTTCCATCAATAATACTCAATAAATAAATGACTTAGTTAAATAACTGTTGCTACAATTGATTTATGGCGTAATATAATTTAAGCAGTTTACCTGCTGTTATAGTACTATTTTAAGTGTTGTTTCAATATATGGAATGACGATGTCAAAAAATGAATATCAGTGGGAACGTTAATATGAAAAAAAGTAATGATTTTTTGAATAAAACTAAGCTTAACGCTCAACATGGTTTTACCTTAATAGAGCTTGTTGTCGTTGTGGTAATCTTAGGCTTTTTAGCGGTTACTGCTATCCCTAAATTTATAGATTTAACAGAGCAAGCAAAGCAAGCTAATATTGAAGGCATGGCTGGCGGTTTTGCTACCGGTGTTTCCTTAACTCGTGCACAGTGGGAAGTAGAAGGTCGTTCTCAAAACTCTTCTAATCAAAATACCGTTAATTATGATGGTTCAATACTATTTTTGACCACCCCTGGAGCGAATAATACGACCCTACGAGCAGGTTACCCGATGGGAACTACAGCGGGTGCAATTACAAGCGGTAATATGAATGATACTCGTTGTACTCAAGTATGGGAAAATATTCTAGCTCAGCCGCCAACAATTACTAACAGCATAAACACTTTAAATACTAATGAAGGTGCCAAGTATTACGTCGACACAGAAGCTAATACTGGTGCTAATAGCAATACTATCTGTGTGTTTTTCTTAAAAGAATCATTAGATAAAGATACTAATGGTTTATTTGAAGCACCAGCAGATACAAGTGTTGGTAACAATTTTACTTATGATCCAGCTTCAAGTGCTGTTGTCGTGAATATCAATAACGGCTAGGTTTAGATGGCCGTTATTGAATCATCAAGAATACACCACGTACTTAATTTGTAGTAATAGAGGAAAAAGCATGAGAAGTAGTATGAATGTAAAAGTAAAACAGCAAGGCTTTACGCTGATTGAATTAGTTGTGGTAATCGTAATTTTAGGTATTTTAGCGGTCACCGCAGCACCTAAGTTTATTGATTTACAAGGTGATGCAAAAGCAGCAACGATTGAAGGTGTTAAAGCGGCGATGGAGAGCTCTACTGCTATGGTTCACAGTAAGTCATTAATTAATGGTAGTGATAAGAATGCTGGTATTGTAGCGCTAACGATGAATGTAGGTGATGTTAATGTTGTAAATGGTTGGCCAACTAATGATGACACAAAAACATGGGATTTACTTTTAGATATCAATGCTGCTGAATTTGCTGTATTACCTGATGGTACTGAAGGTTCAGGCTCAGCAGAAACCTATATTTATCCTACGGCAAGCACTGTTTTAACTAAAGCTGAAATTGTAGCTACAGAATGTTACGTATTATATATAGAAAGTGGCTCAACTAATACCAAACCAGCTATATCAACAGTTACAACTGAATGTTAATACTGTTTATTTTATGATTAAAAAAGGAGAGCTTAGCTCTCCTTTTTTGGCTGAATTCGGAATGAAATTATCCTTTTTAAAAAATCATGAAACTAAATCGCGGTTTTACCACAATAGAATTAGTCACCGTTATTATTATAGTGGGGATTCTCGCTGTGAATGTTTTACCTCGCTTTGATGGCACGGCTAGCTATGAAGCCCATACCCATCGAGCACAGCTTATTTCTGCATTACGGCTAACGCAGCAGCGTGCTATGCAGCAAACCAACTTAAAGGCTGTGAATAACTTAACCCCTTATTGCCATCATATTATCTTCGATACAACTAAAGCGCGATACGGTGTGCCCAATAGAACTGATTGTACTGTCACTAGTTTTCCTAGTGGTTGGCAGCCAGATGCTACGGGTCATGAAGTTGATACACGTTATGACATCACTTTTAGTGTTTCGTTTGCTGGCGATGCTATCATTACTTTTGATTGGATGGGCAGGCCGTTAGGTGGTTGCTCTAATGGCTGTACCATTGATGTGGAAAGTGCAGTAGAAACCTTAACTGTTGAGATAGAAGAGCAGGGTTATATTCATGGCTCCCTATAAAAAAATATTTAACGCTAACGAGCGTGGTTTCACCTTAATTGAAATCATTATCGGCATTGTTATGCTGTCTATTTCTCTTGCCATTGTTTCTAGCTTAATAGCCCCAACAGAAGAGCGAAGTGCTGATAACTTGTTACAAATAAAAGCAGCGGAGCTAGGACAAAGTTTATTGAATGATATTTCCAGCAGAGCTTTTGCTGATAATTCAGATATGACTGGGGGACGATTTCGCTGTAATGAAGCTGGACAAGTGACTTGCACTGAGCCTTTAGGGCCAGACGGAGTAGACGAAACATCTCGTGATAATTATAACGATGTTGATGATTTTCATGGCTACAACGAAAACAAAGATGTTTTAGGACTCGGCTTAGATAGCAGTTATGACAGCTTTGAAATTGCTGTTGTTGTTATTTACGCAGGAAATGATTTAGGTCTCGCAAATAATAAACTCGCCAAACGTATTACCGTAACCGTCACTACTCCGTTGGGTACTGAAATTAAATTTGCCACCCATAAGGCAAATTTTTAATGCAACATAATAGACAAAAGAATGTTGAATTCAGAAGTTCTGGCTTCACCTTGATGGAGTTAATCATTGTCATTATTATAATGGGAGTGATGGCGGTTGGTATTGCTGGTTTTATCAAATTAAGTACACAGACTTATCTCAATGTTACCGAGCGTGATGAGTTACTTGCCAACGCACGATTTTCAGTTGAACGCTTAAACAGAGAAATACGTAATGCGTTACCAAATAGCATGCGAACATTAAGCAATGGAACAACGAACTGTCTTGAGTTTGTGCCAATAATTGCCAGTACGGTTTATACCGAAATACCTGTAGCGCCTGAGCCAGTAGCTAACACTTTAGCTGTTATTCCTTTTAAAATTTCTGATAGTGTAGATTATAATTGTAATGATTGTGGTGATGTTGTCATGGTTTATCCTCTTGATGATTCGGACGTTTATCAAGTTCATAATGATACTGCAGGTAAAGCTTTTGAGATAGAAAATTATCCTGCGACCGATAGCAGTGAGATCGAATTAAAACAAACGGCAGTCTTTACAGAAGACTCGCCAACTAATCGTGCCTATATCTTCAATTCTCCCGTTTCTTATTGCCTTAATGGCGGTACACTTAGACGTTATGTAGGATATGATTTTTTGGCCGTACAGTCATTGCCACCATTGACGGGCAGTAATAGTTTAATGGCAGAGAACCTAGATTTTGCTAGCAGCAGCTTTACGCTAGTGCCAGCTTCGCTAAAGCGAAATGCTGTGGTGCAAATAAAGCTCAACTTTACCCGTGATGGTGAGCAAGTCGTATTTGATAATGCTATACATATTAATAATATTCCCTAGCGTCTGAACCGAGACCCTAAGTAAAGAAGTATACTTATGACAGTTAAATTAAATAATAACAGCAACAAAACAAAAGCAAGCAAGTTGCAAACTAAGCAGCAAGGCAGTGCTTTGATGTTGTCGTTGTTTATTATTATTGTGCTGACTTTACTTGGTACCACGTTAGTAAGAGTACTCTCAACCAGTAGTGAAGCTATTGCGCAAGAGGTGATAGGTACGCGAGCACTCATGGCAGCAAATTCAGCTATGCAGGCTGAACTTTCAGTGTTGTTTCCATTAGCAACCGATGCTGCTATTCCTCACCCTGTTGGTATTTGCAACGCCAGTAATACGCATGATTTACCACCTTCAGGCAGTGATATTCCGGGTTTATACCATTGTAGTGCTAGTACTGTTTGTGACCTTTATCATACACAGGGCTTGATAAACTATTATCGTTTAACCAGTACGGGCGAGTGTGGCAGTAGTGCTATTGCTGCCGACTCTAAAGGAGTTGTGCGCAGCAGTCGTACCATTCAAGTTGAAGCGAGGAGTTTGTAGATGGTCCGTTTTATTCAAATACTTTGCTGCTCTTTATTGCTATTAAGCGCGCAAGTTATTGCTGATGATGATTGTTCTGATTATATGGGGCGTGCAACCATAAATGAAACGCTAGCAGGTAATTCAGGTTTTATTGAAATAAAGTTGTTAGATGTTTCAATCACACCAGATATTTATAATAATTGGTCTGTTCAAGCGTGTGAAAGCCATAAAAAAACGTGTAGTGGCGCATTATTATTGTTAAATCAACCTCGAACAAACGATGTTTATATTGTTGTTCCAACATATATTATCCCAAATGGTAACAAAAAATATTTTGATGTGCGTCTAATTGATAACAGTGGTAGTACTATTGATTACTTAAGTTATGGTGGCTATGCCCCTCAAAAAGATAATGACTGTACCCTTGCATATGATTGGGAAGCTCCAGCAACAAACTCTCATAACTATCAACGTATACCTGATGGAATAGGTGATTGGGTGATTCCTGGCTCCGGTAATTCAGGCGGGAATACAAAAGGAGGTTCAAACGAAGGTGATGCAACGCCTGCTCTTGAATTTAGCTGTGAGGAAACATTCCCTCTAACACACAGTGCTTTTATTGATAGTACAGAGAAAAACAATTCAACTCCTATGGTTATTTCTAGTACCACAGAGATTGGCGGGAATAATGAAAACAATTTTGGCGTCATTAATGTAACTTCGGGTGGTGAGCTTAGTTTTAGTGATGATTTTAACGATTATTATATTGAACAAATAAATGTGCTTGAAAACAAAACAGGTTCAGCAATTTTAAATTTTAAAGCTGGCAACTATTACATAGGTGAATTTGAAAGTTATGCTGATACAACCATAAATATAATAGGTTCAGGTAAGGTAAGGATATTCCTGCGGGATCATAGCGATTTTGAAGGTGATACCGATATTAATGAGGGGGGCGATTTTGAGCAATTACTTATTTATGGTTATGACAAAGTTCACCTTAAAGCAACAAGCTCCATGGTTGGCTTTATAAATGCTATCGGTGATCTAGATATAAAAGATGCAACAGATTTTTATGGTAAATATTACTCAGGCGGAAACCTTAAACTTACTACCAGTGGTACCGTTACTGATGCCTGCTCTTCTACAGAACCTCCTATTTTAGGTGATTATTGTGCAGTAACATTTGTTAATGGCGCAACCAGTCATGATGCTTCAGGTAAAATAAAATATGAAGGCACTTCAACTATATTTAATGATCCGACAGGTAACCTTGCTGCCAATAAATTTGATGATAAGGGTACCTTAACATGTGATGGTTTTGGAGATTGCTCAGTAACGGGCACAGCAACTAAAAAATTAGACCTAGGTAATTTCTATTCAAGTTCATCTGCTGGAGGTACTCATTCAGTCTCTGGGGTAGATAGCTTGGGAGCTGGCGGAGAAAATGACTTTAAAACTATTAATTTACTTGATGGTGGAGAATTAACCTTTGCAGCAAGTAGTGGTGTTTATCGTATAGAAAAATTTGAGTCCTTACTTACTGGTAAAGGGGGCACATCGGAAAGTGCTACTTTGAATTTTACCGCCGGTGATTATTACATAGGTACTTTTGACTCATATGCAAATACGACAATTAATATTGTTGGTGGTGGGACTGTTCGGATATTTTTACAGAATCATAGTGACTTTGAAAATAATACTAAAGTTAACATTGATGGCAATGTTGAAGATCTGCTTATATATGGCTGGGCTGAAGTACATATTAAAGGACTAAATACCGCTAATAGTACAGAGATCAAAGCTCTTGTTTATTCGCAGGGGAAAATAGAAATAAAGGATCAAGCAAAACTCCATGGAGCTGCTTCAGCTGGCTCTGAAATGAAATTAAAAAATGGTGCAGAGATTCATTATGAATGCGCAATAGCAACTACAACTCCTGTATTTAGCTGCGACACTACTTTTACCGATGGTGCTACAAGCCATAGCTCAACAGGCAGTATAAATTTTGTCAGTAACACTTTTCTTTATCAAGGTTCCGATACTGTCTTGGCATCTCCAGCTGTGAATAATAATGGTTGGGCTTATTCATGTAGGGATGGTAATGTCGCCTGTAGTGCTAGCGGCAGTGCTACTACTAAAATTAATTTACCTACCTTTGAAACAACAACTAACTCAGCTACTTTAACGGTTGAAAATGGTTTTCCTCAAACGATAGGTAGTAGCGGTGATAATGAATTTGCGACTATTACTTTAAATTCAGGCGGGCAGTTAACCACCTCTAACGCACAATCGACTTATAAAATAACTAATTTAATTTCAAATCGTGGCACACTTAGGTTGTCGCCGGGAGAATATTGGGTTGAAAATTTTTCTATCGCCACAGGCACTCTTATTTATTTAACTGAGCCAGGGGAAGTTAAATTCTATGTAAAAAATAACGTAACTGTCGGTAGTTTTAGTGAATTTAATAAGTCAGCAGCAAGTGACTATAAATTAATATTTGTCGGTTACAGCGATATAAGTGTAGGAGCTGCGGCTCGTATTGACGCGCTTATTTATGCCCAAGGCGATATAACTTTGCAAAATGATGCTCATCTGGTTGGCGCTACTTCGGCAAGTAATATTTCATTTGAAACCAGCAGTCGCGTTAATTACCAGTGTGGCGCGATAACTCCTACTGTCGACCATTATCAAATAATTCATGATGGCAATGGACTCACCTGTGATACTGAAAAGGTCACTATAAAAGCTTGTACCAGTAGTATTGGTGATACCTGTGTTGAATCAACAGAAAATATCTCACTTGATTTGATTGTCACAGGCATTGCTACACCTCCGTCAGGGCATGTTGTAACTAAAAGCGTAACGTTTACAGAGCAAACCGACGATGAGTTTGGTTTCAATTACACTGTCCCTGAACAAGTGACCCTATCTATAGCCAATGAAACTATTGGCGCAACCAATGGTTTTATTTGTAATCCCAATAGTGGTGGTAGCTGCAATATGCAGTTTGCCGATGCGGGTTTTAAAATATCGGGTTTAAATGACATAGAAATTGCAGGCGTTCCAAATAGTACTGTTACAATTCAAGCTGTTCAAACAAATACTAATACAGGCGTGTGTGAACCATTGTTTGATAACAATAAAGTGTTAGATGTTGAGTTTGCTATACAAGCAGTAACACCTGCAACAACAGCCGGTTTAGCTTATAAAATGGGCACGGTCGCCAGTCATATTAATATTGATAAAAATATCGGTGTACCAACAAGCTACCAAGATGTTTCATTAACATTTGGCACTTCTTCTACAGCCTTACTACCTGAAAATTTATATTTAGATGCCGGTATTATTAATTTGCATGCACGCTACATCATAGCTGCAACGGCTGAAAATCCAGAAGAAATAATTTATGGGGATAGTGGTAATATTACCGTTCGCCCCAATGCTTTTCGAATAACACCTGAAAATAGTGCCGATGAGCTATTGAATGGAAATACATTTGCAGCTGCTGTTACCCAAAAAGCAGGTGTCGGTTTTGATCTTCTTTTTGAAGCAATTAATGCTGACTGGTATGGTGATGGCAATCCAGATAAAACTGTTAATTATACCGCGATTGATGTGGATGTTG
>Ga0209396_1003303_pt1 | contig 16376 bp, 15 predicted proteins | sample GOMGulsemesocosm_6_FD_184638 | JGI IMG/M metagenome (GOLD analysis project Ga0209396, IMG submission 184638) | Methane-oxidizing microbial communities from mesocosms in the Gulf of Mexico - GOM8C Gulf of Mexico (SPAdes) (version 2) | ecosystem: Environmental > Aquatic > Marine > Cold seeps...
GCCTACCTAATTATAAATCCATAATGTTCATGTTTCATGTAAGTTGGTCTTTAGGCCAAAATTTCTATAGCTAGTTAGCTATTTTCAGGCTGAAGCCCGACCTACAAACTACTCACTATTAATTTTAAACACTTAAAACGAAAAAACCCGCTAACTTTTTCAAGTTAACGGGTTTATCTTAATATGGCGGTGAGCGAGAGATTCGAACTCTCGAAAGGGATAAACCTTTACACACTTTCCAGGCGTGCGCCTTCAGCCACTCGGCCAGCTCACCATTTGTTTGTATTGCTTCGTAAAAAGCTGCGCTATGTTATGGAAATATAAGACGTAACGCAACTAAATACTGACATTTATTATCAATAATTACTGTAATTAGTTAGTAACTAACGTTATGCGCTAGCTTCTGCTAATTCGGCATTGAAATTCAGCATACGATCGAGTGATTTTAAGGCACCTTCACGTAACGACATATCAACAAACACTTCTTTACCTGTTGGATCGATTAGCGCGTCTTCTATTTCTTTAAGGCCATTCATTGCCATCCACGGACAGTGAGCACAACTTCTACAGGTTGCGCCTTCTCCTGCGGTTGGCGCTTCAAAAAATTCTTTGTCTGGACATAGTTGCTGCATTTTGTAAAAAATACCGCGATCTGTCGCTACTATAAATTTTTGGTTAGGAAGGTCTTGTGCGGCTTTAATTAACTGGCTTGTTGAACCAACAGCATCAGCAAGCTCTATTACGTCGGCAGGAGACTCCGGATGAACCAATATGGCTGCGTCTGGGTGAAGTGCCTTCATGTCGCTCAATGCTTTGGTTTTAAACTCGTCATGAACGATACAGGCGCCCTGCCACATTAACATGTCTGCACCGGTGTTTTTTTGAATATAAGCACCTAAGTGACGATCAGGTCCCCAAAGAATTTTTTCGCCGTTATCGTCTAAGTGTTCTACTATTTCTAATGCACAAGAAGAGGTTACTATCCAATCTGCTCTCGCTTTAACCGCTGTAGAGGTATTGGCGTAAACTACTACAGTTCTGTCGGGGTGTTGATCACAAAAAGCGGTAAACTCTTCAATAGGACAACCTAGGTCTAATGAGCAGGTTGCTTCTAATGTTGGCATAACAACGGTTTTATTAGGTGTTAGTACTTTAGCGGTTTCGCCCATGAACTTTACACCTGCAACAATTAAGGTTGTTGCGTCGTGATTATTACCAAAACGTGCCATTTCGAGAGAGTCAGCAACACAACCTCCTGTTTCTTCAGCTAGCGCTTGAATTTCAGGATCGGTGTAATAGTGAGCAATGAGTACCGCATTTTTTTCCACTAAGAGCTTTTTAATACGCTCTTTATATTCTGCGCGCTCTTGTGAAGTTAACTTCAGTGGTTTTGCAGGGAATTGAAAATCAAACTCTACAGCTAAATTAGATTGTGCCATCAATAATCTCAAACATTACAATAATTATAATACGCGCGAATTATACGGTAACTTAACAACAATGTGTAGGTAAGCAAGCTTATGCGAAAAAATAATACATAAAAGGTTAATCTAACGATTTAATATTTTGATTTTTGAGATGAAATTTTATTAGGGATTTTTAGTGGTTGAAGCTAGGACTAGATAGATTGGGTAAATAAAGAGTGGTCGGTCGTGAAGGATTTGAACCTTCGACAAATTGGTTAAAAGCCAACTGCTCTACCAACTGAGCTAACGACCGATATAATTCTTTATTTTATTTTTACTGTTCACTGACTCACTTGGAGAAAGTGGTCGGTCGTGAAGGATTTGAACCTTCGACAAATTGGTTAAAAGCCAACTGCTCTACCAACTGAGCTAACGACCGATTTTAATTCTTTATTTTATTTTTTACTGTTCACTGACTCACTTGGAGAAAGTGGTCGGTCGTGAAGGATTTGAACCTTCGACAAATTGGTTAAAAGCCAACTGCTCTACCAACTGAGCTAACGACCGATTTTATTACTTTTGTATTTCACTGACCACTTAAAAAAGTGGTCGGTCGTGAAGGATTTGAACCTTCGACAAATTGGTTAAAAGCCAACTGCTCTACCAACTGAGCTAACGACCGGAATATACTTTTCCCTTACAAATGCCGCCACTTACCTTGGTAAAGAAAGTGGTCGGTCGTGAAGGATTTGAACCTTCGACAAATTGGTTAAAAGCCAACTGCTCTACCAACTGAGCTAACGACCGACATTTGCATTGCGTTTCACTGCTCGTTCAACGCGACGCATATAATACTCATAATTTTTTTTAGTGCAACAACAAATTACTGTTTTTTGAATAAAACATTTTGTTTGCTTGAAAAGCCATCGAAACGCATAACAATTCTACAAAACAAATGCAGTTACAGTAATTTTTCTAATTTTGGTTTAGCTAACTTGGCTGCACTTGAAGATGGGTATCGCGCAATGAGTTCTTGCAATAAGCTTTTAGCTTTTGTTGGGTTGTTTAATTTTTCTTCAACAATGGCTAGTTTCAGCATTGAGTCGCTTCTTTTAGGTGAATCGACATATTTACTGTAAACAATTTCAAATTCTATTTTTGCTGCTTGTAAGTCACTTTTACTAAAGAGTAGCTGACCTAACCAATAATGCGAATTAGCTGCATAAGCAGAATTTGGAAATTTTAAGTTAAACGCTTTAAACTCAGGGATCGCTTCTTCGTAGCGTTTTTCTTTTAGTACAAGATTAACCGCTCGATCGTAAGCTTCATTTTCTGAAAGGTCGTTTGAGTAAACTGTATCGTTAGATTGATTTACAGGAACTGGCCCAGAAGGTATAGATTGGGTAGGACTAGCAACAGGAGCTTGTTGTGAAGCTCTTCGGTCAAGCTCTTGGTAAAGCTCTCGCTGACGCTCTAGCACTTGACTAAGCTTGTGAGCATGAAGTTCGGTAACACCTCTTAACTCATTAAACTCTTGTTGTAATTCATCAAGCTGCATTTGCACTTTAACTTGCGTGCGATTTTTTGCTTTAACTTGACGTTCTAAATTTTCGAGTCGCTCAATAACGCTTTTACTGTTTGCGCCATTTGAATTCTGACTAATATCGATAACTGGAGCTGGCTCTGCAGCTAGTGCGTTAAACGCGCTAGCTGACAGAATCATTCCAAATAAAACTTTATTCAGTTTCATTGAAATTCCTGATTAGTAAACTAATACCGCACGGCGATTTTGTGCAAATGCATTTTCGCTGCGATCTTTAATCATTGGCTTTTCTTCACCGTAGCTAACTACACTGATTTGTGAAGAAGATACACCCATGTTTTCTAGGTAAGTTGCAACAGCTTTAGCACGACGCTCGCCTAATGCAATGTTGTACTCTGGAGTACCACGCTCATCGGCATGACCTTCAACTAATACAGATACACCTGAGTTTTCAGATAAGAATTTTGCGTGTGCGTCTAATACAGAAGCAAATTGGCTGCTTACTGAAGACATGTCGAAATCGAAGTAAACAATATGTTGAGAACGAAGTTCTGTTAATTGCTCTTCAAGTGCTTGTCTTTTTTGCTCAGCGATCATTGCTTCTTTTTCTGCTGCTGAAACTTGTACAACTTCTTCAACAACTGTTTCAGTGTTTGTATCAACCGTAGTTTGACCTTCTGTATCATCAGAAGTTGAGCTACATGCAGATAGTGCTAAAATTGGCAATGCAACAGCAAGAGCCTTGATCGTTTTGTTTAAGCGCATATTATTATTCCTTAAGTTTCAATAAATTTAATATAATTATTATAAAAATGGTGACCATGCAGGAGCTTTAACTTCTCCATTTTTTACCGGCAATCTAGCTTTAAATCGCCCATCAACAGACACTAAACTCAATACCTGTCGATTATTATGCAATGTACTATAGATAATCATCCCACCATTTGGTGCAATACTAGGGGATTCATCTAAGCGAGTTTTAGTAAGGACTTGGAAATTACCAGAGCTAAGCTCTGTTTTTGCCAAATGGTACTGCCCTCTTGTACGATTAACCATAATTAACTGACGTCCGTCAGGTGTTAAAGAGCCACCTAAGTTCATTTCGCCATCAAAAGTCAATCGCTTTACTTTACCGTCGATTAAATTTACGCGATAAAGCTGCGCTTTTCCACCCCGTTCTGAACTAAATATCAAAGATTTACCGTCAGGAGCCCAACTTGGCTCCGTATCAATAGCTCGATGACGGGTTATTCTTCTTAATTTATTGGTGGCAAGTTCTTTAATATAGAGTTCTGGATTACCGTCTTTTGATAGTACCATAGCGATTTTTTTACCATCTGGAGACCAACGCGGCGCACTGTTTATACCGCTGAATGAACTAATAACAGTACGTTTACCTGAATAAATATCTATGGTGTATATTTGCGCTTGGTGATTTTCAAACGTTACATACGCTAACTTATTTCCATTTGGGTGCCAGCTAGGAGACATTAACGGTTCTTTTGAACTTAATAATACGTGTTCATTAAAGCCATCATAATCTGAAATAACTAATTGATAAGGATATTTACCTGAATCTCTAACTATAACGTAAGCTATTTTTGTTAAAAATGCGCCTCGAGTATTTGTCAGCTTTTGATATACAACATTACTGATTTGATGAGAATAACGTCTAAATTGAGTTGCGGTAATTTCTGCTGATTTATCAATTAGTATATGATCAGTTGCTTTTACAAGCTGCCCATTACTCATCATTTTGCTTTTTCCGCCGGTCACTTGACCGCGGATAACATCAACGAGTTGATAACTAACTTGATAACGCCCAACGGCTACTTCTTTTATTTCACCGACTAAAACGGCTTCAACCCCTTTATTAGCCCATGCGGCGTAGTCAATTTGTGAAACATTACTTGGTTGCTGCGGGTATGAGGATGCAGATATAGGATTAAACTTTCCACTACGACGTAGATCATTACTGATCACTGTAGATAAATTTCCAGGAATTTTTCCAGCACCCGACCATTTAAAGGGAAGGACTGCAATAGGCCTAGCACTATCGACACCTTCGGTAATAACAATCTCTAACGCCGCCAGTGCTTTTTGAGAAAAACACAAAACACATAAGGTGATAAATAAATTAAGTTTTTTCATATGAGTTAGTAAGTTCTATCTATTGGATTAATCGTTAAAATTCAGGCGCAACAGTTAAGCTTATTGTTCGCATGGCTTTAAATACTTCAGGATCTTGAGACACAGGTAGGTTAACAGCTTTAAAGACTGCAGTTTTTGCAGCTGCGCATACCGTTGCATTTCCTTGTCCTGATTGAACATTAGTTACAAAGCCTGATCGTGCAAGACTTATGGTTAATTTACAAGACTTTCCTTCCATCGTACTTCGGTCAGTAATTAAATTACGCATGATGGTTTGTTTAATCAACGCTGTATATCGTTGTAGTTCGGTCATTACTTGTTGTTTTCTGGCTTGTTGGCGCGATGCCATTTCTTGAGCCATTTGCTCAGCTAGCATTTGTTCTTGTAATGCACGTTCTTTCGCTAATTTTTCTTTTTTCTTTTTGTCTGCTGCGCGTTTTTTCCGTAAGGCTTCAGCTTTTTTAGCAGCTTGTTCTTCTTTAACACGCTTTGCTTTGGCTACTGCCGCGGCTTTTTCGGCTTTCTTTTGTTCTGCTAATTTTTTCTTTCTTACTTTTTCAGCTGCCGCCGCTTTTGCTTTAGATTTTTTAGCTGCTGCGTCTGCTTTTTTCTTTTCTAATTCTTTCTTTTTACGTTTTTTTTCTAAATTTTTAATTTGTCTTTCTTCAGATTGTCGTTTCTTTTTCGCAGACGCAACTTGCGACTCTAATTCACGAAGTTTGCGTGCATCATTTGCTTTTTTATCTTTAATTTTTTTAACTTGCTCTGCTACTTTACTTTTTTCCACAACTACGGCTTGAATAGGCACCATTGGAGCAGGTGTTGGTTTAGGCTTAGGGTGGGAAGTAAAATCCCCTAGCAATAATACAGCCGCTAATATGCCATGTAATAAAAGACTTACTATGAGCGCTACTACAAACTTTTGACTCACTTAGTCTTCTCCGCAGGTTCTGTCATTAGGCCAACAGACGGCACACCAGCCTCACTTTGTAGCAACACCATTAATTGAATAACTGCATCATACGATACCGCACCATCTCCATTTACCACTACAGGGGTTTCTGGCTCTACTTCTAAATGTGCTTTAACTAAGGTGGCTACTTCTAACGCTGACATCGGTTCATTTTTACTTGTACCAACGGCTAAATAGTAATTACCATCGGCATCTACTGAGGCTACAAGTGGTACTTTACTGTCTTTTTCTAGCGGTTTAGCATCATCTGTTTGTGGTAAGTCAACTTTAACTCCTTGGGTGATCAAGGGTGCTGTTACCATAAAAATAATAAGTAATACCAACATTACATCGATATAAGGAACTACGTTGATGTCGGCTACTTTACGTCGCCTAACTCTTTTATACATAACGAAACCTTACTGATGCTATTCAGATGTTGATTGGCGTTGTAAAATACTTGAAAACTCGTCCATAAAATTACCGTAGCTGTTTTCTAGCTTTTCTACTTTATGACTGAATCTGTTGAACGCCATTACTGCAGGTATTGCCGCGAATAGCCCCATTGCCGTTGCAATTAACGCCTCTGCAATTCCGGGAGCCACTTGAGCTAAGGTTGCATTTTCAGTAGCACCTATTGCTATAAATGAATTCATGATGCCCCATACTGTACCGAATAAACCAATATAAGGACTAATTGAACCAACGGTTGCCATAAAGGGTAAATGTAGCTCTAGTTCGTCAACTTCTCTTGATAAGGCTACACGCATAGCTCGGTGTGTACCGTCAACCACAGCGTTGGCCGACGTTATATTGCTTTTGCGTAAACGTGCAAATTCTTTAAAGCCTGCAACAAATAAGCTTTCAATACCAGACACTTTATTTCGTGCCGATACTTCATTATAAAGCTTACTTAAATCTGCTCCGCTCCAAAACTTATCTTCAAAACCTTTGAGTTGTATTTCAGAATACTTTAATGCTCTACTGCGTTGAAAGATCATTGCCCAACAGGCAATTGAAAAACCTAATAAGATGATCATCACAGATTTAACTAATAAACTGGCTTGTAAAAATAAATCAAAAAACGAAATTTCAGCTGACACTTTTTAGCGCTCCTAATATGCTTTCGGGGATCGAACACGGTTTAGATAATGTAAAATTAACACAGGCAATACGTACAACAACTTTGCATATCAGCTTTTTCTGACATGTTATTTCTTGTTCAAATATCAGACTTGCACGTTTTATTTGGCTAATTTTAGAACTTACAACCAACTCATCGTCTAGCTTAGCTGAGGCAAGATTATCCATTTCAACCTTTCTGACTACAAAACCCACGTTTTGTTCTAAAAAAATTGACTGAGATATTCCAAGCTTTCTTAACCACTCTGTACGAGCACGTTCAGAAAATTTCAAATAATTTGCGTAATATACAATCCCACCTGCGTCGGTATCTTCATAATAAACACGCAGCTTGAAAGTATCTTGATTACTTGCCATACAAAGTTCACTTATTTAAAAAGTTACCATTACAGGTAAATCCATGCATGGCTATACTAATAGATAACCCCGTTGAACAACAAGCCCTTAAGCTATATGAATGGTTATTTTTGTAATTTTAAAACGAATTTGTAGTAAAAACTTTGTTTCAAAATGTTATGGAATTATTTGACAGGAATTTAGCATTAGTTTTTCTAATGTTAAGATAGGAGTTTTTCTAGCTTGCTGTACTACGAATAAAGTCGTAGAATGTATTTGTTGTCTGGTTTACCGTTCAATTATTTACTTCCCCCTTTTACATTTTAGTAGAACTAATTTCCTTCTATCAACTTAGTAGATTAAGTTGGCCCGCACATGATGCGGGCTTTTTTTTGCCTGAAATTTGTAACGTAATACCAGTCCATCTAAAGAAGTGACCGCTTAGAACGAGATGGGCGATATGAGAACAAACAAAATATGTTTAGATATAGTTATTCTACATCAAACAAATTTTGTGCCTTTATCATGATGCCCATACGTTCCCGAAGGGCGAGTTTTAAAGATTTATATGCTGCGTTATTGATTTTAACAATAGAATAACTATTATTTGCAATCAATGCCTTGCCTACATGGATGTAGGTACTTAGGTTTAGTCTGGAACAATAAACCTGTGCCTCTAAACCTTTAAATTCTCGCTAAGCGATCACTTTCTTAGATGGAATGGTATCAAATCAATTTTTTACTCTTCTGGTCGCTCTAAACCAAAATGCTGATAGGCCAAGTCTGTTGCGATACGACCTCTTGGGGTTCTTTGTAAAAAACCTTGTTGAATAAGAAAAGGTTCTAAAACGTCTTCAATCGTTTCTCGCTCCTCTCCTATCGCAGCTGCAACATTATCAAGTCCAACGGGGCCACCCATAAATTTATAGATGATCGCTTCAAGGAGTTTTCTGTCCATAATGTCAAAACCTTGATGGTCAACTTCTAACATATCTAGCGCTGCTTCAGCGGTGCTTTGTGAAACAATACCGTTGGTTTTAACATCGGCGTAATCTCTTACACGTCTAAGTAGTCGATTGGCTATTCTAGGTGTGCCGCGTGAACGCCTCGCAACCTCAAAAGAGCCTTCTTCATCAATAGTTAAATTTAAAAAGTGCGCCGAGCGCATAACAATATCAGTAAGATCTTTAGTTTTATAAAACTCTAACCGTTGAACAATACCAAAACGATCGCGCAATGGCGATGTTAAAGCGCCAGCTCTTGTTGTTGCGCCAATAAGGGTAAATGCGGGTAAATCAAGCTTTATTGAGCGTGCTGCTGGCCCTTCCCCGATCATGATATCCAGTTGATAATCTTCCATGGCTGGGTATAGAATTTCTTCAACCACTGGACTTAGGCGATGAATCTCATCAATAAACAATACGTCGTTTTCTTCAAGGTTTGTTAATAATGCCGCTAGGTCACCTGCTTTTTCTAATACGGGCCCTGAAGTTGTGCGAATATTTACGCCCATTTCATTAGCAACAATATTCGCTAATGTTGTTTTACCTAAACCAGGAGGGCCAAAAATTAATAAATGATCAAGCGGTTCGTTACGCTTTTTAGCAGCGGAAATAAAAATTTCCATTTGTACTTTTACATGATCTTGCCCGGTGTAATCCGCCAACATTTTAGGTCGAATTGCGCGATCTATACTTTCTTCTTCGCGCATAACCTGAGGTTCAATTAAGCGATCGGCTTCAATCATTTTGTATTCTCATTAATTTAATTATGTCCCTAGAAATACTTTATTTAGAGGGTTACGTTATAACATGGCTTTAAGTGCTTCTCGAATAAGGTCTTCGCTTTTCATACCCCTTTCAAAAATGCCCTTAACGGCTTTATCTGCTTGTGACTGATTATACCCTAATGAGATTAACGCGTTAATGGCATCACCTTTTTCATCGTTAACAAACGTATCTTCAACTTCGCTTGAAATGAATAGACTATTAGCAACAACCGATTGTGTATCTACTTGCCAGTCTTTAAGTCGATCGCGCATTTCTATTAATAAACGCTCTGCGGTTTTTTTACCTACACCTGGAATTTTTACAATAGTGCTTACGTCGTCATGCCTTACACAACTAACAAACTGATCAGCAGACATGCTTGATAGAATAGCGAGCCCAAGCTTAGGTCCTACGCCATTTACTTTTATAAGTAGCCTGAAGAGCTTTCTTTCTATTTTGTTAGCAAAACCATAAAGTAATTGAGCATCTTCTCTTACCACAAAGTGAATATATACAATAGCCTCTTCGTTAAGTTCTGGCAGTGTATATATACTTGTCATGGGCATAGTTACTTCATAACCTACACCGTTACACTCAATTAAAACATCTGGTGCTGTTTTCTCAAGAAGTAGTCCTCGTAATCGACCAATCAAGGTATTCTCCATGTTTACTGTTATTTTTATGCAAAGATAACACTAGTTATATATACAGTAAACAAATTTACTGTATATATAACTAGTAACCGAGGTTTGAACGGTATAAAAGTTACCTAAGTCGTCCACGAGCCGTTTTTACAACTCGTCCCGACATTTTGGCAAGTGTGTCGTAACTGTGCGCATGACATAAGGCTACCGCTAATGCATCGGCGGCATCTGCTTGAGGTGTACCCGGTAAATTTAGGATAGATTTTACCATGTGTTGTACTTGTGTTTTATCAGCGGCGCCTGTTCCTACTACCGACTGCTTAATTTGTCTAGCTGAGTATTCGCCAACAGAAAGCCCGTTACTTGTAGCTGCAACAATAGCCGCGCCCCTCGCTTGACCTAACTTTAAAGCGCCTCCAGGGTTTACCCCCATGAACACTTCTTCAATAGCGAAAAGTTCAGGCTTAAATTGAATTATAAGCTCCGACACACCAGCAAAGATGGTTTGTAATCTATCACTAAAAAGGTTATCGCCCTCTTCTTTATTTGTTGTGAAAGCCTTAATACAACCACTACCAAGGTAAGATAACTTTCTTCCTTCTTTTTTAATGACACCATAGCCAGTAATACGTGAACCCGGATCTATTCCTAAAATAACGGTCAATGAATGTTATTCCTTTTAGCGATGATATAAAAAATGCAGTTAAGAGATTATCTTAACTGCATTTAGGGTACTTTATCGAGCTTTAAAAAAGTTCGATTATAAGATTAAGCTTAATTAGTCTTCTGCTTGTTCTTTACTTTCTTTTGGTAAAGTAGCAATTCCTAGTTCAACCAATTGCGCTGGGTTTGCTTGGCCAGGTGCATTTGTTAACGGACAAGCCGCTGTTGTTGTTTTAGGGAATGCCATTACGTCTCTAATTGACGTAGCGCCAGTCATTAACATTACTAAGCGATCTAAACCAAATGCTAAACCTGCATGCGGTGGAGCACCGTATTGAAGAGCTTCAAGTAAGAAGCCAAATTTCTCTTGAGCTTCTTCATCGCTAATACCTAGTATTCTAAATACTGCTGCTTGCATGTCTTGGTTATGGATACGTACTGAACCACCACCTAACTCACAACCATTTAATACCATGTCGTAAGCATCAGATAATGCGCCAACTGGGTTAGCTTCAAGCTCTGCTGCCGTTAAGTTAGTCGGTGCTGTAAATGGATGATGAATAGCGTGCATGTGCCCATCTACTTCTTCAAACATTGGGAAGTCTACCACCCATAATGGTTTCCACTCACCTTGTAGCAAGTCTAAGTCTTCACCTAATTTAAGGCGTAAAGCACCAAGTGATTCTGTTACTACGTTGTAAGTGTCTGAACCAAAGAAGATGATGTCGCCTGATTTAGCATTTACACGATCAAGTAATGTATTTACGGCTTCTTCACTTAAGAACTTAAGGATAGGTGATTGTAATCCTTCAAGGCCTGCATCGCGGTCGTTAACTTTCAACCATGGCATGCCTTTAGCACCGTAAATACCAACAAACTTAGTTAAGTCGTCAAGTTTCTTACGTGAGAATTTCGCTGCGCCTTCTGGTACACAAATAACAGAAACACGACCTTTGTCGTCGTTAGCTGGGCCTGAGAATACTTTAAATTCTACATCTTTTAAAATGTCATCAACGTCAACAATTTCAAGCGGGTTACGTAAGTCTGGCTTGTCTGAACCAAAACGCTTCATTGCTTCTGAATAAGGCATACGTGGAAAATCACCTAAATCTACGTTAAGTAGTTTTAAGAATAATTCACGGATCATTGTTTCCGTAACTTCCATCACTTGATCAGACGTCATAAATGACGTTTCAATATCAATTTGTGTGAATTCAGGTTGACGGTCAGCACGTAAATCTTCATCACGGAAACATTTAACGATTTGGTAATAACGTTCCATACCCGACATCATTAACAATTGTTTAAACAATTGTGGCGATTGAGGTAATGCAAAGAATTGGCCTTTGTGCGTGCGGCTTGGTACTAAGTAATCACGAGCACCTTCTGGTGTAGCAGCCGTTAAAATAGGAGTTTCAATATCAAGGAAACCTAAGTTTTCTAATGATTCTCTTACTGACGCCGTTACTTTTGCTCTAAAACGTAAACGTTCAGTCATTTCAGGACGACGTAAATCTAAGTAACGATACTTTAAACGTTGCTCTTCTGAGTTATTTTGATTTGAATCTAATGGTAAGGGTGCCGCTTTGTTTAAAATAGTTAGCTCTAAGCCAAGTATTTCTATAGCACCTGTTTTCATGTCTTTATTGATTTGTCCTTCAGGACGAGCACGTACTTTACCTTTAATTTGCACACAAAACTCATTTCTAAGTTTGTTTGCAACAGCAATAACTTCTGGTAAATCAGGATCGTAAACGACTTGAACAAGACCTTCTCTGTCTCTTAAATCTAAGAAAATAACCGCACCTAAATCACGACGACGGTTAACCCAACCACAAAGAGTAACTTCTTGACCAATATGAGATTCGTTAACCTCACCACAATACATACTACGCATTTAGTAATTCCTGAATATACATTCGACTTAAGGCTTTATAAGTCTACTAAAATAAAATTGACGATATTATAAAGCAATAGCGAGTAAAGTCACCACACATATACCGATTAATCAAATAGGTTGGTTTGATGCTGCTATTTAAGTTAAAATACACTTCATAATGTTCTGTTAACTCTGTAGATAAATGACTGATACTGATCTCATTTTTTCGAATAAAAAATCACAAATTAAAGACTTCGCTTTTGACGAACAAGTTGTTGAAGTATTTCCCGATATGATTTCTCGCTCTGTGCCCGGGTACAATACAATTATCAATACCATTGGTAGTCTTAGCCGAGAATATGCGCAAGACAATACTAACATTTACGATTTAGGTTGTTCTTTGGGCGCGGCAACACTGTCAATGAAACGAGCTATTGTTGCAAAAAATTGTTCCATTATTGGTATTGATAACTCTCCTGCCATGGTTGAACGTTGTAAGATTCATGTAAACGCCTTTAAAGGTGAGTCGGTTGTTGAGATAAACGAAGGCAACATTTTAGAAACAGAAATTTTAAATGCGTCTATCGTTGTTTTGAACTTTACCTTACAATTTATTGAACCTGAGCAACGTCAGGCATTAATGCAAAAGATTTATGACGGTTTAAATCCGGGTGGTGTTTTAATTTTATCGGAGAAGTTAGCAGCACCTGACTCTCGCTGTAACGAATTGTTAATTGATTTACACCACGACTTTAAACGTGCCAACGGTTATAGCGAACTGGAAATAGCCCAAAAAAGAACAGCCCTTGAAAATGTTATGCGCCCTGACAGCTTAGAAACACATCATTCTCGTTTAGCAACTTCAGGATTCAACCATGTAACTCAATGGTTTCAATGTTTTAACTTTATGTCACTTGTAGCAATAAAATGATCTCATTCAATAAGTTTTACCAAAAAATAGCACAAAACCGTTTAAGTCATTGGCTTGATACCCTTCCTGCCCATTTAACTCATTGGAAAAAAAATGAATTGCATGGTGAGTTTTCTCACTGGCAAAAAACGTTAAATGCTTTACCGAAAACGGCACCTTCGAATGTCGATTTTAGTGAAAGTGTCACCATTGGCGAAGCTGGTGACATTAACCAAGGTGAATACAAACGTTTAGAAAACCTACTTAAGAAATTTAAACCATGGCGTAAAGGCCCATATCATATTCATGGGTTACATGTTGATACCGAATGGCGATCTGATTTTAAATGGGATCGCTTAGCTCCCCATATTAGCGACTTATCTAATCGTTATGTTTTAGATATTGGCTGTGGCAGTGGTTACCATTTGTGGCGAATGCGTGGTGCGGGGGCTAAATTTGTTGTTGGTATTGACCCTACGCAACTTTTTTTAATGCAATTCAATGCGGTTAAGCATTTTGCTCAAGACGATAATGTTAATTTACTACCGCTTGGCGTTGAACATTTACCTGAATTAAAAGCTTTTGATACCGTATTTGCTATGGGTGTTTTATATCATAGACGCTCACCTATCGATTTTATATACCAACTAAAGTCTCAATTGTCTAAAGGTGGTGAGTTAGTTTTAGAAACATTGGTTGTTGATGGTGATGTAAATACGGTTTTAGTACCGGGTGAACGTTATGCAAAAATGAGAAACGTTTGGTTTTTACCGAGTTGTGATGCCATGGTTGCTTGGTTAGAACGCTGCGGCTTTAAAGATGTAAAAGTAGTTAATACTGATGTTACAGCGCTTGATGAACAAAGAAAAACTGATTGGATTGACACTGAATCGTTAGAAGACTTCCTTGACCCTAACGATCCTTCAAAAACGATTGAAGGTTACCCCGCACCTAAAAGAGCAATATTTATCGCCCACATATAACTTAGCTATATTTAAGTTAGATGATTTTCAACAAGTATTTATAGAGCTATTTACTTTACTCTATAAATACTTATTCAGTATTTCTTGGTATTCACCCGACTCTTTAATTTTAGCTATACCATTATCAAACTTTTGTTTTAACGCCAACGTTTTAAACCCTGCTGCATAATGCCGTTCATCAAATATATAGTGAATTTTAAATAGCTTATTGTACTTAGGGTTATCTTGATTTTCTCGGAAGAAGTGCAAGAAGATATTAATATCTAAAACAATGAGCTCAGTTCGACCGGTAAACAACATATCAATTTGAGATAATTGATTAGCCATTTCTCTATAACCCACAGAACGCCTTAGTGCAGACTTAAATTCATCACCTAAGAATTTTTTAGCATTCTGAAAAGCAATAGTACTGAAGTCTGATAAATCACTAATTGTTTCAACTGAGATTTCTCTATCACTTAACGAAACCGCAACATTTTGATAGGTTATATAGGGTTTTGAAACAAACATTCCTACAGAACTATAATCTGAAGGGATTATTGAAACAGCATCAATATCAAGTTTCCTAAAATTTAGTACATTCCTGCCAAGGGGTACATGTCGGAAATCTACGTTTATATTTTGGCTGCTTAGCGCGCGTTTGATAATATCTAGCTGTATACCTGATTCATTTTCTTTAATAATAAAGGGAGGCTTTGGTAAACCAGCTAAAAACTCGACTTTTTCTGCCGGCAGTTGAATAGCAAAAGAACTTGGTAATAAAGTAAAAAACAGTAATATAGATAATGTTTTATTAAACTTATTTAGCATTAAATTTTACAACTTATACATCTACTAATAAAGTATGGTAATTATAGCAGTAATTCCCAATTCGTCTATTGGAGTTATGGGTAATAAAGCAATTAAGGATGAATAATGTATACAGTTTGGCTCGAACGACGATTTAAAAGTGTAACAAAACGTCAATATGATCACCGAAGCCCTTTTCAAAGAGACCGAGCGCGTATTTTACACTCGGCAGCTTTTAGGCGTTTACAGTCAAAAACCCAAGTAATGGGGAGCGGACAAAGTGATTTTTACCGTACCCGTTTAACACATTCACTTGAAGCCGCTCAAATTGGTTCAGGGATTACCGCTCAACTACGTTCCAAATACCCTGAGGTAAGTAAACATATTTTACCTGATGATGATACTTTAGTGGAGTCTATTTGTTTAGCTCATGATATTGGTCATCCTCCCTTCGGTCATGGCGGTGAAGTCGCTTTACACTATATGATGCGTGATCACGGTGGATTTGAAGGAAATGGCCAAACATTACGTATTGTTGCTAGGCTTGAGCCCTTTAGTAAAGATTGCGGTATGAACCTTACCCGTAGGTCTTTACTCGGATTACTTAAATACCCACAAACCATTGATCACTTAAACACTCAAACGAACGTAAATACGCCTGATACCTTTCGACAATTAAAAGCTTCTCAATGGCATCCACCTAAAGGTATCTACTCTGATGATTTAAACATTCTTAAATGGATTCTCGAGCCATTATCAGAACAAGATAGGAATAATTTTCAGCAAGTTATCAGTAAAGAAGGTAAACACCACAAAACCCGTTTCAAATCTATCGATTGCTCAATAATGGAATTAGCAGACGACATTGCCTACGGCATTCATGATTTAGAAGATGCTATTGTTACCGGCGTCGTCAATCGGTCTGATTTTGAAGAGCACGTGATCAATAAACTCATCGCAATTAATGACACGTGGTTAACCCTATATTCAGAAAACCTTGCAGATAAGTTGTTTGGGGAACAGCACTACCTTCAAAAAGAAGCGATAGGCGGTCTAGTTAACTATCTAATTACAGAAATTAAACTTGTTGATATTAATGATACTGAATCATCAAACTTTGTTGAACCGCTACTACAATACAATGCAAAATTACCGAACGTTGCAGCTTCCGTACTTCAAATATTTAAAGATTTCGTTTTTCAATTTGT
>Ga0209396_1003305_pt1 | contig 16373 bp, 11 predicted proteins | sample GOMGulsemesocosm_6_FD_184638 | JGI IMG/M metagenome (GOLD analysis project Ga0209396, IMG submission 184638) | Methane-oxidizing microbial communities from mesocosms in the Gulf of Mexico - GOM8C Gulf of Mexico (SPAdes) (version 2) | ecosystem: Environmental > Aquatic > Marine > Cold seeps...
GATAAAGCTGGTGAATGGAAAATGGGTAGCTTTGATTATGGTGATGCAGAAGTAGCATACGCTTCAATGCGTATCATCGATAACGTAAATCAATTCTGTTTCGCAACTGATGACAATAACCAGAACAACACGCTTTCCCGTACATCATGGAAAACAAGTTTAATTAACCTCGATGAAGGAAATCCTAATGATATCGCCGCATCTTGTCAACCTGCAGTAATCAATGATGATGGTTCTTTATTGCTTGCAGATGGAGATGAATCACACACCATGACTATGGTATATCAGAATGTGTCTGATATAGGTGATTACCAAATCATAATGACGGCAAGTGATGGTGAGTTATTCTGGTTAGACTCTTCTGAAACCTTATTTGCTTCGTTTACTATTCCTGAAGCAAAAGGTGAGTACATTGAACATGTGCTCGCTGATGATGATGCCGACCATAATAGTATGGATCAATTATTAACTACTTTTACTTATACTGAAACGCAGCACACTCCTGATGAATCAATTTTGCGAAAAGGTACCTATTCGGCTGAAAATATTACAGATAACGAGGCATGGACTGGTGATTGGAGTGTGATAAAACTATTCTCTACAGGTTCAGAGCAATACCTAGCACTGCCAGATATGGATAATAATGATGATGAGGGTGATATGACCCATCGTTCATTCACATATCGTCACTTTGGTGCGATCAATATAGGTATTGCAGATTTAGAGATGTCTAATTCTAAAGGCAACAACGGTAATTTCTTCATCACATCGGATAATAAAGATATAATGGAAACAATTATTGACGCTTGGAAACAAAATAAGCCATCATAATTGTTAGTAACCGAAGCCTCAGCAAACTCGCAGGGGCTTTTATACATATCAAAAAATCCCCAACCTTAAACAAGATTCGGGATTTTTTCTTTCCTAAAATCGTAATTATAATCAAATCATGTTTGAATTAAACCCCAACTTCACCACCATCATGTTTACGGATAATCACCGTCGCTGCACGTGGTCTAACCGTTTTATTACTCGGTGTTTCCATCGATGCGTCACTGCTATATGGCCAGTTAGCTGGATGCTGAACATTCAAAAACAGATCCGTCTGCGCAGGGCTAAAGGCTAAACCTGTTACTTCTGCGCCATTAGGCCCGACAAAGAAACGTTTAAGTGCAGCTTGGTTATCACTATTAATGGTAGCTAACTCACCGCTGTCTGTGGTTAATTGACTTGGTACCACAGCAAGCATCTGATCATTGGTATATTCGGTTAATTCTGGCGCGCCATTATCGGTTTGGATCCACATGATACCGCGAGCATCAAATGCAAGACCATCTGGACTGGCAAACTGATTTAACTCAGCAAGCCCAGAACGGTTAACTTCAGCGGTTCCATCTTCTGGCGCGCCAAACACAAAGATGTCCCAGCTAAATAGCTCAGCGTTATCACTTTCTTGCCAACGAATAATATGACCGGTGCTGTTATTTAATCTTGGGTTAGCAGGATTTGTGCTCTCTTTACGTTTGGTATTGTTGGTTAAGGTCATGTATACCGCACCATTAACGGGATCAACCGCCGCCCACTCCGGACGATCCATTGGCGTTGCCCCAACAAGATCCGCCGCGCCAGCCGTATTAAGAATAATACCCGCCAAGCTTGAGAATGTATCAGCCAGTGTGCCACCATCCGTCGTCTTGCTCACTAACGTTAAAGGTAACCAATGACCCGCACCATTATCATCAAAACGGGCTACATATAACGTACCTTGATCCATATACTTCGCGCCAACAGCTAGGCGATCATCACGCTTTGCATCTGCAGCATGCCAATTCACATCAGAAACAAATTTGTAGATGTATTCAAAACGTGAGTCATGACCAGAGTAAAATACAATAGGCTTGCCTTCAACAACTTGACCAAATACACAGCCTTCGTGACGGAAACGACCGAGAGCCGTACGCTTCACGGCGCTAGATTGATTATTATAAGGGTCAACTTCGACAATATAACCGTGACCATTGGCTTCATTACGATAATCTTCAGTGGCATTTTTTCCCGTTTTGGTAATATCAAAACGTTTAAATTCATCGTCGATTTCATCGCTGTTACCCGCTAAATCATCCCAGCCATAACGAGTGTTGTTAGCGTCAATGCCGATACGTTTCTGATCAGCAGTCTGTGTGCCAGTATTCACAAAATAACCCGGCCAGTTTTCTTCACAAGTCAGGTAAGTGCCCCATGGCGTATAACCATTACCACAGTTATTTAACGTGCCTCTGACTTTATTACCCGCTGGAGAGAAAGGCGTTTCGAGTAACGTTTTATCAGCAACTGGGCCGCTAATATCCATAGTAGTAGCACCAGTAAGGCGGCGATTATGACTATCATTTTTAACTATATCCCAAATCCCATTAGTTTGCTTAATACGGACAACCGTCACACCGTGCGCATTAATTTCTTTGCGTACTTCATCAAGAATGGTGCGTAAGCTATTAACATCTTTAGTTGGGCCTGTTGGGTGTAATGCCTGTTGATCTATGTATTCGTGATTAATACATAATAGGCCATCGGTAGAGCTACCATTAAGTGGGAAATAATGCATACCATCATGATGCATACCAAGTGAATTGGCTTGATCTAACGCGGTATTTGATCCATCGGCTTGCCACTCCTGAGCAAAGTCATTAAGCGGCGTGCCCCAAGGCGCAAGCACTTGTGCGCTATAACCTTTAGGCACAACAACAGCATCTAGCTTTGCGCCAGCAATAGAATCAAAACCTAATTCCACTTTCGAGCCAGTCGTCACCTTTTGATTATTGGCAGTACTCGAACAACCAGCTAAACCAACACTCGTTAACATACCAACAGCAGCCATCCCCATGCCCGCTCTTAATATACTGCGACGGGATAACTCTCTCTCCATTACCGCGGCAAATGGTTCGTTATTGCTATTATTATATTTAGTTGGGTCAAATGTATCTTTGCTCATGCTTTTATCTACTCAGGTTATAATTTAAGACCTATATAAACTAACAAGCAATTATGTATTTTCTATTTCAGTAATATGACAATTTTTATAATAAACTATATAAATTGCTAAAATTATTACACTTTAATTCAATGGCAAATAAAGCAGATTGGCTAATACACCTCAACAGACAGCAGTAAATCATTATCTACCACGGCTTTTTCGTGTAAATAAATCGAGAATGTCGAGCCAACACCAAGATCAGATTGTACCGTGATCTTACCACCTACTTCACTAATAATACTCTGGCTAACCGATAAACCTAAACCGGTACCACTACGACGAGTAGTGAAAAATGGGTTAAAAATACGGGCTAAATTGTCTTCACTGATACCACAACCATGATCACTAATATGTACCGCGGCACCGATCACATTATCGTTATCATCACACCAATCTTCGGTTTTAATTTTTAATAACCCTTTATCATCCATCGCATGCACACCATTCATCTGCAAATTAACCAGCACTTGTAAAAGTTGATGACGGTTTACTTCAACACAGCATTTGGCATCTAATTGTGATTCAATTTGTACATTGGCAGACTTGGTTCCTGAACGTACTAACGTCAGACTCTCCTTCACAATAAGATTTAGATGCTGCCAAGTCACCTCATCTTGCACTCCACCTTGACGGCTGTACTGTAGTAAGCTTCGGGTTATATTACGGATCCGATCTATCTGTTCGTGTATCGCTTCAAGCTCTTCAGAAACTCGTTGACTGTCATCTCCGAGTTCAAGCTGTAACAGTTCTACATTGCCGAGGATCACCGCGGTGGGATTATTAATCTCGTGGGCAATTCCGGCAGTTAGTTCCCCAAGGGCAGCCAGTTTTTCACTCATCACCAGCTTACTGCGCGTTTGATTTAACAGCTTAATATATTGTTCTAACTCTTGGGTTTTATCATGTAAGCTCTGCGTTCGACTGTGAACCTTATCTTCAAGCTCCTGCGACGCGCGTTTAATTAAATCATTACGCTGTTGCAATTGATCTAACATGGAATCAAATTGCTGACCAAAAATCGCTAATTCATGATCCTTACATAATCCCAGATCACCAATACGCCGATTTAACCCTAACGGTACTACTCTCACCACATTATGGATCTTTTCTATCGGTCTAAATAAGTCTCGTGCACCACGATATACCAGCCCCCCCGACAGTAGTAATACCGCAATAATACCGATACTGAACTCAATAATATTGGTTAAAAAAGTTTCTATTAACGGCCATTCTAAATAGCCGGTATACAGCATGCCGATGACATTACCGTCATAATCTCGTAGTGGTTCATAAGCAGAAATATACCAATTATCATAAACAAAAGCGCGACCAACCCAGTCTAATCCATCGATGAGAACTTGCTGCTTAACCTCGAGAGAAACACGGGTACCTATAGCACGGCCATTAATTTCGTCAATGCCTAAAGGCACATTGGTACTAACACGAATGTCATCCATAAACAGCGTCACAGTACCTATACTGCCAAGGGGTAATGTACCATCGGTATAGATAAGATCACGTATACGATCTACAAGTAAGGTACTATTATTTAATAATATGCCACCATCTAGGATCCACTGCAGTTGATTATTAGCATCAAATATCGGCAACAGATTACGACTAACCAGTCCCTTTGACTCTAACTTGTTTTCACCTAATAACGGAATTTGCGCATTAATCGGAAGATTGTCATTAAGTGCTAACAACTGCTCACTGTTGAGTACTTGGAAAAATGTTTGTGACTTGCCTGCAAGTAACAACTGCTGATTAGCCAATGGAAAGGTATCCAATTCCGACGCCGGATATAAAACCACAAAATCTAGGGCATTATTTGCTGCTTGCTGATTTACCCAGGCTGGTAATCTCACTTTGTCTGCGCGTAATAAATGCTGAAAATAGTACGAAGATGACAGTGATTTAAGCTGTAGGCGCTGCTCTTTCTGCAACAATTCGATGCTGTTATGTGCCACCGCCAGATCTGCTTTTACATTCATTAAGGCGCTCTTCCACGTATAAGTCACCGTCCAATACATGGTCAGAGCAAACAGCGCAAATAACGTCAGAATAATCGGTACCGAGGTAAGTACCAGCAAGCGGTAACGTACCATGGTTCTAAAACGTTTGATCCATAACAGTATAAATTGCTTCATTTTCATAAGGCAGCTTCATCAATCCATTCTTTATATTTACGCTCTAACGTTTTACGTGCTACGCCGAGCTTACGCGCCGCTGCTGATTTATTCCCTTCATGAGAATCAACAACCTGCATGATATGTGCTTTTTCGACTTGTTTTAACGTCCATGCCGTTGGATAACAATATTGCTCTTCATCACCGCTAACCTCAGATGAACAACGACAAGGGTTCTCTAGATTCGCTTCATCCATACGTACCTGGTCAAATTCAGTAATGCTCGCTCTTGGCAACGGTACCGTATCCCCTTGTAGCTCTCGCCAATATTCCGCAGGCGGCTTACCAAGTAAAATACAACGCTCCATCATATTGCGTAATTCACGGATATTACCTGGCCAATCATACGCTTGCATCGCAAGTATATCTTCATGCGTCCAGCTTACACTCTTCATGCCTAAATCATTAGATAGTTTCAGGGTAAAATGGTGTGCTAATGCAGGAATATCTTCAACCCGATCACGCAAGGGCGGTAAATCAACCGTTAATACATTTAAACGATAATACAGATCTTGACGAAAACGCCCTTCTTCCACTTCCAGTTTTAAATTACGATTGGTGGCGGCGACAATACGCACATCAACCGGAATTTCACGTTCACCGCCAACTGGTCTAATCGCTTTTTGCTCTAAAACCCGTAATAGCGACGATTGCATGGCAAGTGGCATCTCACCAATTTCATCAAGGAATAAAGTACCGCCGTTGGCAACGCGAAATAATCCTTCGCGGCTTTTTTTAGCACCGGTAAACGCCCCTTGAATATGACCAAACAATTCACTTTCTAATAAATCGGGTGCAATCGAACCGCAGTTTAATGGCACAAAAGGACCATTACGTAAACTAAGTTGATGCAAGGCCCGCGCTACTAACTCTTTACCGGTACCCGATTCACCCTCAATTAATACCGCGGCCATGGATGGGGCAATCTGGGTGATCAGCTTTTTCATCGACAAGGTTTTCGTTGCATCACCGATAATATCAATCGGGAATGTACGTTCAATATCACGTTGCAGCGCAAAGTTCTGGCGTTCCACTAAACGACGTTCGATACAACGACTTACTGATTGCATCATTTGCTCGAGGTTGAACGGTTTTAAAATAAAGTCTGAAGCACCAGCTCGTAAGGCTTTTATCGCGGTATCCAAATCGGCATAACCTGTCATAAAGATCACATCACTACGTCGGGTTTGCGGATCAAATGCTTCGTGCCACTCAATACCAGAACGACCAGGTAAATTGATATCAACAATCAATAAATCGAAATGACAACGCTTACGCAGTTCTTCTGCTTCCTCGATGCTACCGGCCGTATCAACTTGGGCAAATTTTTTGCTTAATGCTTTCTTTAAGATCGCGCGCATACCCGGTTCATCATCAACAACAAGTACAGAAACAGCAGCCCAAGAGGAAGAAGAAGTAAATTCAGACATAAATATAAATAACTACCATAATTTTTAAGTTGCGACATTTTGTCTCATATCGACTAACAAAGTCAAAACTGTTTCCGACCTTTATTTTCGTTCAAATTAATCGAAATATTATTTACCTATTAAATTAACCACTTATTGGTATAAATGATACTTTATCTGGTTTATTTTTAATTTGGCACCTAATTTGCTTTATAACGAGAAATACTATGATTTTTCAACTAACTTAGTTACATAACTTAACGTCAGGAAGACCGAATGACTGTAAAACCGATGACTGTAATACCGATGACATTTATCCAAGTCTCACTCGCGCTATTCGCACTTGTTACAACTGCGGGTGTCAATGCAGCAGACGACATGAAGATCCGTTTGGCTACCACCACCAGTACTTATCATTCAGGTCTGCTTGATTTCTTACTACCAGAATTCAAAAAAGACACAGGTTACAGCGTCGACGTACTTGCAGCTGGTACGGGTAAATCACTACGCATGGGTCAAAATGGCGATGTTGATTTGGTGATGACTCACGCACCTAAATCAGAAGAAAAATTCGTCGATGCGGGTTACGGCGTGCTACCACGCCAATTGATGTACAACGATTTCGTGCTTGTTGGTCCAAAAGCCGACCCAGCAAAAATCAATGCTGATAAAGATGTGGTTAAGGCATTAGCGGGCATCGCGTCTTACAACGCCACCTTCATTTCGCGTGGTGATGATTCAGGTACCAACAAAAAAGAACTGGGTCTATGGGCACAAACTAAAATGGAACCAAACTTTGCTGGTTACAAAGCCGTAGGCCAAGGCATGGGGCCAACACTTAATATGGCTTCAGAGCTACAAGCGTACACATTAACTGACCGCGGTACTTGGTTAGCTTACCAAAACAAACTAGATCTAAAGATTGTGGTACAAGGTGATAAACGTTTATTTAACCCGTATCAGGTTATCTTAGTGAACCCAAGCCGTTACCCAAGTATCAACTATCAAGGCGCTAAGATCTTCAGTGACTGGTTAGTTAATCCAAAAGCACAAACTATGATTAACAGCTATAAACGTGGCGGCGAGCAGTTATTTGTTGCCAACGCAAAATCGTAATTAACCCATAGCAACTTAGATACCTAATGGATATTTGGCAAACGACCCAAGACGCAGTACAACTTCTCTTCAGTGGCGATATGGCACTGTGGGGAATTGTCGGTGTGTCATTTTCAGTGTCTTTGCTGGCGATTGCGCTGGTATTAGTGCCAGCGTTAGTGATCGCCTTTGCCCTCGCCTACGGCAAGTTTCCTGGGCGTTGGCTATTACTGTCATTATTTAACACCTGTCAGTCCATCCCAACAGTGGTGATTGGCCTATTACTTTACATGATGCTGTCTCGTGCCGGTCCGCTCGGTGATTGGCAAATGCTATTTACCCAAAAGGCGATGATCTTGGGACAGATGATGGTGTGCTTTCCCATTTTAGTATCTATGATGCACGCCGCGTTTCAAAACAGTGATCGCCGCGCTTGGGAAACGGCGCTGACATTAGGGGCAAGTCTACCCCGGGCATTATTAAGCTTAATGTGGGAATGTCGATTTCCGCTACTGGCTGCCATCATCGCCGCATTTAGCCGTATTATCACCGAAGTTGGCTGTTCAATGATGGTCGGCGGTAATATTTTAAATTCGACCCGTAATATTCCTACCGCAATCGCCTTAGAAAGCTCAAAAGGCGCGTTTGCACAAGGTGTTGCCCTAGGCATGGTCTTATTGATCTTGGCTCTAGGACTTAATTTTTTATTATCGTTCGCCCGTGGTAAAGCCCACTTGCGCACCAATTAGGCTGAGGTATTGATCATGTCGCAAATTGCAATCCAAGCAGAAGATATCTCGATCCGCTTTAAAGATCGGCTGCTTTTTCATATACCTCACCTTAAATTCGGCCCGCAAGAAGCTATTTACCTTACCGGTGCCAATGGCGTAGGTAAGACCACATTATTAAAAATCTTATCTGGCTTACAAAGCCCAACCACAGGTAAAGTTAACCTGCAGTGTAACAACTGGTTTGCCCGCTTATTTAAAAGTAATGCTAAAAATGGCGTGATCTACATGCATCAAACCCCTTATATGTTTGATGCTAGCGTACTGGATAATGTTTGTTACGGTTTAAAATTCACCCGAAAAGGCCGTCAACAACAACGAAGTGAAGCCATTACCGCATTACGTATGGTAGGGTTAGAAACTCTCGCTAATGAACATATTTCGGTATTATCCGGTGGTGAGCGCCAACGCGTGGCAATGGCAAGAGCATGGGTACTGAAACCCAGCGTGCTATTAATGGACGAGTCGAGTGCCAGCATGGATACAGAATCCATCGAGCGCCAAGTGATACTCGCTAAAGATTTGCTCGAACGAGGCTCAACCTTAGTGATCACCAGCCACCAGCAAAATGCGCTTACCGCACTTTGTCGCCGTCAGTGGTGCATTAGCAACAGCAAACTAATCGAACGAGCAGATCTACAGCTCATTAAAAAAGATAAGGACAATTATGCCTTCGGCTGAACAAACAAGTTGGGTGATTTTAGCAGGCGGACAAGCGAGTCGCATGGGCGGAGATGACAAGGGCTTAGTCACATTAGCTGGCAAGGCCATGATTGAACATGTTATCGATACGCTGTCCCCTCAAACCAACAAGATCGCCATTAACGCCAATCGAAATCAAGATACCTATAGCCAATATGGCGCTGTGTTTGGTGACCAAATACAAGGTTTCCAAGGTCCTTTGGGTGGCATGCATGCTGCTATTTTACATTTAGCCGACGCACACTGGATTGGCTTTGTACCCTGTGATTGTCCACAACTACCGACAGATTTAGTGGCGCGTATGGCGGCAGCTTTTGAAGCCGATACTGATATTGTAGTGGCTCATGATGGCGAACATATTCAGCCTGTAGTGACGCTATTACATCGTCGAATTCTACCGAAACTCGAAGCTTTTTTAGCGAACGGTGACCGCAAGATCATTCTGCTATACCGTCAATGCAACATGCTAACAGTAGATTTTAGCGACCAACCCAATGCCTTTGTAAATTTAAATACGCCTGCAGAACTACAACAATTTGGACAAACAAAATGAGTCTACATCTATGAGTCAACATCTATGAGTAAAATCTACGCGTCACTCCCTTTACTTGGCTTTGCTGCATTTAGTGGAACAGGCAAAACCACACTACTCGAAGCCATGTTACCTAAGTTAGTGGCGCGTGGTATTCGTGTTGCCGTGATCAAACATGCGCATCATGATTTTGATATCGACCAACCGGGCAAAGACAGCTACCGCCTGCGTAAAGCAGGCGCTAGCCAGATGTTGATTTCATCCCGTTGTCGTCGTGCATTAGTCACGGAAACGCCGGATGAAGAAGCAACGCTACCACACTTGATCGCACAGTTAGATCAAACTCAGCTCGACCTGATTCTAGTGGAAGGTTTTAAAAAGCTCAGTTTCCCTAAAATTGAATTACATCGTGCAGAAGTAGGCAAACCTTGGTTACACCCAACAGACAATAACATTATTGCTGTTGCAGCCAATGTGCCAGTTCCCGCATCGGGAGCAGCACCTTTAGCAGAAAAGGCGCCATTACCACAACTCGATATTAACAACCTTGAGCAGATCACCGATTTTGTGGTTAGCTTTATTCAAGGTGAAGTCAAAGCGACAAAACCTGAACAGCCACAAGGGTTACAGTGTGGGGATTTAACACCACAAGGCATGTTATCTGTTGCAGAAGGACGTGATCGTATTCTTGGTCATATTGTACCACTTGCGCAATCACAGACTGTTAAAAGCTGCCTTGGGTCAAATTGTCGCACATGACGTACTTTCGCCAGTCAATGTGCCTCAACATACCAATTCAGCAATGGATGGTTATGCGATCCGTGGTGATGATTTGACATGTGAAAGCTTTCAAGTAGTCGCTCATGTAATGGCTGGACACAGTTATGACTTGCCTCTCGAAAAAGGCCAAGCAGTACGCATCATGACTGGTGCAGCCGTACCCGAGTGTGCAGATACAGTGGTCATGCGCGAACAAGCTGAGCAAATCGACAGCACCGTTCGTTTTGACCTGAGCATGGCAGCAATTCACCGCGGTCAGAATGTCCGTCAAGCAGGTGAAGATCTGGCATTAGGCCAAATAGCCGTAGCTGCAGGTAGTAAGATCACTGCACCTGAGTTAGGTATGATTGCTTCACTAGGCATTAACCAAATGACAGTTAAAAAACCAGTGCGCGTCGCCATCTTCTCAACGGGTGATGAAGTACAGCATCCCGGTGAGGCACAAAAGAATAACTGCATTTACGATTCCAACCGCTACACCTTACACGCTATGTTGATGCAAGCGGGTTGTGAAGTGATAGACCTCGGTATTATCGAAGACAGCGAAGCAGCATTAGAAGCAACCTTACAGCAAGGCTGCGAACAGGCCGATTTGATCTTATCTTCCGGCGGTGTCTCTGTCGGTGATGCCGATTACATCAAAACCGTATTAGATAAGCTGGGACAAATTAATTTCTGGCGTATCAATATGCGCCCGGGTCGACCGTTAGCATTTGGGCAAATTAACGATACACCGTTTTTTGGTCTACCGGGTAATCCCGTGGCTGTAATGGTGGTATTTTTACAATTTGTCGAACCTGCGATCCGTAAGTTGCAAGGCATGGATGATTGGCAGCCACAAATATTTAATGCGACAGCCAGTGAACGTTTTCGCTCTCGTCTAGGCCGCACTGAATATACCCGAGGTATTTTTAGTTTTGATGCTAATGGTCGATTAACCGTAAAAAGTACCGGACAACAAGGCTCAGGTATCTTACGTTCGATGAGTGAAGCGAATTGTTTAGTTGAAGTATTACCAGAACAGGCTAATGCAGAGATCGGTGATTCGGTTCGTGTGATCCCATTGCAAGGTCGTGTTTAATACCTAAATTGTCACCGCGTTATAATAACGTAACGGACGGCTAATAACGAAAAGGGCAGCGGATTAAATCACGCTACCCTTTTATTTTATTTACTATAAACCCAGATAAAAATTACTTATCAACAACAGATTTATCTGTAGTTGACTCAGTTACCGATGCAGATGGCATTGTATCTGTCGGTTGATTCTCCGGTAAGTCTTTGACTTTGTCATACCAGATATCATGGTGTTCTTTTGCCCATGTTTCATCAACTTCACCCGTTACCATACCTTCTAGCGACGCTTCAATACCGACTAAACCAACATAAATATGGAATACAAAACCGCAGATTAATACTAACGATGCCAGCATGTGCACTAAGTTTGATAATTCCATGTCTCGGCGAGTTTGATCAAAGATTGGGAAATCAAGAATAAAGCCACTAAAAATAATGAACACACCACAGAAGATCAGTAACCAGAACAGGGCTTTTTCACCACCATTCGAGAAATCAGCTGATGGATGTGACCCTTTATGTTTACCGACCATACCGCCCATTTTCATGAACCAGTTAATATCAACTTTGGTAAACAAACTCTTACGCCACCACTTAATCATCACCGTAAACAGTAAGATCGCAAATAATGGCCCCACGTAATTATGGTACTGTTTTGCGCCGTAGATAATCATGCCCCAAATATCACGGGCAACAATCGGTTTAATAAAGTGTTTACCATATACCAACAGCAAGCCAGTCACAGCTAAACTTAAGAAAGTAAATGCCATACTCCAATGTAAAGTACGATCAACCAGGCTCCAACGTTTAATCTTACGGCCTGTTTTAGCTTTGCTTAGTCTGAGTGGACCAATAGTAAAATAAGCCAATACCACTAAACCGATACTGCCAAAGATCGCCAATGCACCTAATGGTGACATCCACTTCTCTTTCAGAATAAACCAAGCTTGTCCCGGCACACTGATCAATACACCGTGTTCAGGTGATTTTGATGTGGTGTAACCTTCTTGACCATCTCGTACCGCACGCCAATAGTCCGCGCCTGCAAAACCAGCCAGTTCACCTTTTACCGATGATTCGCCTAAACGATCACTGCGAGTCTTGTTATCTGCTGTTTCACTCGCAAATGCTGACAAGGTAAAGCTCAGCATTAATACACTCACTAACAGAGTGAACCAACGTTGAATTCGCTTAGTCATTAAATCTCCTCACTGTATTTAAACTACAGTGCTAAATAAACGCCTGCCTATCACTAAACAGACTGCCTATGTTTATATTACTGCTAACCAATACTTATTAACTAAGTGATGTCCGCTGACTCATTTTATTAGCCAGCGGATCTCGATTAGCTTTCTTGCGGTTTACTCGCGTCATAAGCGAGGTCGTCAGTACTTGCCCAACCCGCATTTTTCGCACCGCGCGCAACAACACGTTCAGCATAAATATCAGAGATTTTTGCAGCATCACCAGCAAGCAAGGCTTTAGTAGAACAAAGCGATGCACACATAGGTAATTTACCTTCAGCAATACGGTTGGCGCCGTATTTTTTCTTCTCTTCTGCAGAACCGTCTTCTACATTCGGTCCACCTGCACAGAAGGTACATTTATCCATTTTGCCACGCTCAGCAAAGGCATCTTGTTTGGGAAATTGCGGTGCGCCAAATGGGCAGGCAAACAAACAATAACCACAGCCTATACACAGGTCTTTATCGTGCAACACAATGCCATCTTCAGTACGTTCGAAGCAATCAGCAGGACAAACCGCCATACACGGTGCATCAGTACAATGCATACATGCCACAGAGATTGAGCTTTCACCCGGCTCACCGTCGTTTAAGGTAACAACACGGCGGCGTTGAATGCCCCATTCTAATGCATCATCATTTTCATTCTTACATGCGGTTACACAACCATTGCATTCAATACAACGTTTAGAATCACACAGAAATTTCATACTCGCCATCGGAATGACTCCTTACGCTTTGGTAATTTTACAGAGGGTTACTTTCGTTTCCTGCATTTGTGTCACAGGGTCATAACCATAGGTTGTTGCAATGTTTGCCGATTCGCCCGATACATACGGGGTTGAACCTTCAGGGTAGTTGCCACGTAAATCTTCACCTTGGAAATAACCACCAAAATGGAACGGGATAAAGGCAAGACCCGGTTTAACACGACGTGTAACCATAGCTTTAACGTGAATACGGCCTTTTTCAGCACCTTCTACCCACACCATTTCGCCATCTCTAAAACCTAAATCGTTAGCATCTTTTGGATTAACTTCAACAAACATTTCTTGTTGTAATTCAGCTAACCATGGGTTTGAACGGGTTTCATCACCACCACCTTCATACTCAACCAAACGACCCGAGGTAAGTACGATCGGGTATTCACCTGATACATCTTTATCTTGGATTGATTTGTATAATGTTGGTAGACGGAACATTGCTTCACTGTCATTCCACGTTGGATAATCAGTCACTAAGTCACGACGCGGCGTATAAAGCGGTTCACGATGTAACGGCACAGCATCTGGGAAGGTCCATACCACTGCACGCGCTTTCGCGTTACCGTAAGGGATACAACCGTGTTTAATTGCCACACGTTGAATACCACCAGAGACATCAGTTTTCCAGTTTTTTCCTTCAGCTTTCACTTTCTCGTCAGCCGTCAGTTCATCCCACCAGCCAAGTTGCTTAAGTAGTTTGTCACTGAACTCTGGGAAACCACCTTCTAACTCACAATCTTTTGAATAACTATCAACAGCCAGTAAGCTTTCGCCATTACGTTCCACACCAAAACGGGCACGGAAGTTACCGCCACCAAGCGCTACAGGTTTTGATGTATCATAAAGAATATGGGTACCCGGGTGCTTCATCTCTGGCGTGCCCCAACATGGCCAAGGTAGACCGTAAGTTTCTCCGTTCGCAACACCACCTTCAGCTTCGAGCGTTGTTTTGTGGAACGTGTGCCAGTTTTTTTGATGCGCTTTTAGACGTTCAGGACTTTGGCCTGTGTAACCAATTGTCCACATACCTTTGTTGAATTCGCGGGTAATGTCTTCAATAACAGGTTGGTTGTTCTTCACTGCAATATTCTTGAATAACTGCTCCGCTAAACCAAGTTTCTTCATCAACAAATACATGATTTCATGATCAGGTTTTGATTCGAATAGTGGCTCAATTACCTTGTCACGCCATTGAATTGAACGGTTTGTTGCTGTCACAGAACCCGTTGTTTCAAATTGCGTTGTCGCTGGTAGTAAGTAAACATTGTCAGTACGACCGTTCATTACCGCTGCAACACCTGGGTACGGATCAACAATAACCATCATGTCCAGTTTGCCCATCGCAGTGCGCATTTCTGGTCCACGAGTTTGTGAGTTAACCGCGTGACCCCAATAGAACATCGCTCGAATGTTATCGTTCTGCTCGATATTGTCTTTATTTTCTAATACACCATCAATCCAACGTGATACCGGAATACCGGCATGGTTCATTGGTTTTTTACCACGGTAAGCATTTTGATCAAAGCGGTCTTTTAGCCATTCATAATCAACATCCCATACCCCAGCCCAATGCTTCCAAGCACCTTCAGAAAGACCGTAATAACCCGGTAAGTTATCTGCTAATACACCAAAGTCAGTCGCACCCTGTACGTTATCGTGACCACGGAAAATATTAGCACCACCACCTGGTTTACCCATATTGCCAAGCGCCAGTTCAAGGATGCAATATGCACGAGTATTATTGTTACCCGTTGTATGCTGCGTACCACCCATACACCAAACAACACAACCAGGGCGGTGTTCAGAAAGCAGTTTCGCCGTTTCATAAACATCTGCTTCAACTACGCCAGATACGCGTTCTACTTCTGCAGGAGTCCATTTAGCGACTTCAGCACGCACATCTTCCATGCCGTAAACACGTTGGCGAATAAATTCTTTATCTTCCCAACCGTTTTTAAATACGTGATATAACACACCCCAAACAAACGCAACGTCAGAACCCGGACGCAGAGACACATAGTGATCTGCTTTTGCCGCAGTACGTGTACGGCGTGGATCAGCAACAATAATTTTACAGTTGTTTTTTTCTTTGGCGAGCAGGATATGCTGCATCGCAACGGGGTGCGCTTCCGCAGGATTTGAGCCAATGAATAAGATAGATTTACAGTTATGCATGTCATTGAGCGAGTTAGTCATCGCGCCATAACCCCAGGTATTTGCTACACCGGCTACGGTTGTAGAGTGACAAATACGGGCTTGGTGATCGACATTATTGGTGCCCCACATCGATACCATTTTACGGAACAAATACGCTTGTTCATTGTTATGTTTTGCTGAGCCTAACCAATAAACAGAATCAGGACCTGACTCTTCACGGATCTTAAGTACTTGCTGGCTGACTTCTTCAAGCGCTGTTTCCCAGCTCATTTTTATCCATTTACCGTTAACCAGCTTCATTGGATATTTAAGACGTTTGGCACCATGACCATGCTCACGGAGTGCAGCACCTTTCGCGCAATGTCCGCCCGCATTAAACGGATGATCAAATGCAGGTTCCTGACCTGTCCATACACCTTCTTGTACTTCCGCATAAATACCGCAGCCCACTGAACAGTGAGAACAGATCGTACGTTTTATTTCAACCGGTGATTCAGGATCAACAGATTTCGCTTCGGCTTTTTTCATCATGCCCGGCGCGAACATACCAACACCGACAGCACCACCAGCGGCAGCAATTGAAGAGTTACGCATAAACGAACGGC
>Ga0209396_1003306_pt1 | contig 16373 bp, 16 predicted proteins | sample GOMGulsemesocosm_6_FD_184638 | JGI IMG/M metagenome (GOLD analysis project Ga0209396, IMG submission 184638) | Methane-oxidizing microbial communities from mesocosms in the Gulf of Mexico - GOM8C Gulf of Mexico (SPAdes) (version 2) | ecosystem: Environmental > Aquatic > Marine > Cold seeps...
TCGACAGGGGTATTATTAGACGGTGCAGGGGACCTTGCCTTTGATATGGCCATGGCCGAAACTCCCGAACGCTTAGAGCGTAATTACCAAAGCTTATTAGCAGGCTTAGATGAAGTCGCCAAAAACGGTATCACCTCAATTGTGGATGCACGAATCTATTGGCAACGCGGTTATCTAAAAGCATGGCAGCGAGCCCGTGATGAAAATGCGTTAACTGCGCGCAGCGTTTTAAGCTTGTGGGCCTATCCTAATATTAACGATGAAGCGCAAATAAAACATCTAACCTCACTTTATGAAAATGATGTTGAAAGCATGTTACGTATTAACCAGATTAAATTTTACAGCGATGGCATTACGCACAATGCGACGTCGGCATTATTAGCACCATACGAAAAAGACGCTTACTATGACGAGGTCGGGCCAAAGGGGTTAAATTATTTTAACGAGCAACGTTTAACTCATTATGCGACCGAATTATCTAAGGTCGGTTTCAATATGCACATTCACGCCATTGGCGATCGAGCGGTACGCGAATCATTAAACGCCATTGAAGCCGCACAGCTTGCAAATAAGAGCCTTGATCGTAAAAGTAGTGATGGAAATGGAATCGGTCGTCATCGTTTAACCCACGTAGAAATGGTGGCAGAAATTGATAAAAAGCGCTTTGCAGAACTTGATGTAATTGCGGATTTTCAGCTAGCCGGTGAATTTACCCACCCTGACAATTTCGCAGAAATGGAACCGTTAATCGGTGAGCGTGCTCATGCACAACTCCCCGTACGAGATATCTATGATACCGGTGCAGTCGTCACACTGAGTAGCGATTGGGATGTAAGCAGCTTATCGCCTTTTGTTGGCATGCAGAATGCTTTAACACGCGGTGCACAAAGCTTACCGGATCTAGCGTCTGTGATAGAAGCCTATACTATTAACGGTGCTTACGTGATGGATCAAGATCACCTAACGGGTTCCATCGAGGTAGGAAAAGAAGCCGATTTTATTGTGATTGATCAAAATCCCTTTAAGATAGATGTGAATAAAATAAGTGAAATTCAAGTGCTAAAAACTATATTATCCGGTGATCTTGTTTATCAGAAATAGGCGGCTCCAATGTTAGTACTACTGGTCGAAGACGAAGTACCTCTTGCCAAATTGGTTTGTGAATACCTGATAGAAGAAGGTATTGAATGCGACCATGCCATTAAAGGTAAGCAAGGGTTACAGCTCATCGAACAGAATGACTACGACGTTCTAATATTGGATATCAACTTACCAGACATGTCCGGCTTTGAACTGTGTAAACAGCTAAGAGCGCAGGGCATAAATACTCCTATTATCATGTTAACCGCCCGTCATAGCCTTGAAGATAAAGAACAAGGCTTCTTGGCGGGAACCGACGATTATTTAGTCAAACCTTTTGCCATGCAAGAACTCGTGATGCGGTTAAAAGCATTGCAGCAGAGAGGGCAGCGCAGCGATGTATTACAGCTTGGCCAGTTAAAAGTTGAAGTTTCAAAAACAAAAGCCACCATAGCCGACCATGTAGTCGCTTTAACCCCAGATGAATGGCGCTTATTATTATTCTTAATTCGTGAAAAACAGACGGTTTCTAAAAGCAAACTATTAGAGCATCTGTGGCCCGATGATAGTGGCAGCGAAGATGGATTGAAAATGTTGGTCTTCCGATTACGTAAAACAATAGCTAATACCTTAGCCGATGCGCGGCTTAAGTCCGATGCATTAGAGATAAAAACCTTACGGGGTATTGGTCTAAGAATAGAAACGGCTAATGTGGATAAACAATAATGATTAGCTTACAAAAATACCTAAGCCAAAGATTGATGCTACTCGCACTAATCATATCTGTAGGCTTGATTGCGATTGTTTATAATATGTATGAGTGGGGGTTAGATGACTCAAGCGAATTTTACTTATTAGAAGATGCTAAGTGGGCCGAACAAATTATTAGTAGTGAAATAGAGCTACCAGATAATAATGAGTTTAGACACTTCTATCTATCAATTAATAGCTTACCTAAAAAGTACATATCACAGCTTGATGAAGCATTAGATACCCATTTCTTTTTTTTAGAAGACGAACGTAATAGTTATTATGGTCTGCAGTATCGTCTAGATAAAGGAAGCCAATTATTTGTTATTCATGTCTTTCCAATAGAAGCTAATGGAGAGGGGGTGAGTCTATTGCAAGTAGGTCTAATGATGTCCGCCGGGCTTATTGCACTCATGCTATTGGCTGCTCTAGCGATCCATCAGCGTATCGCACAATCCATGCAGAGTTTGTTTAGAGTTTCGAATGCTAGTCAGTTTGACATCACTAGCGTCAACGATTTTACCGAGATAAATACCATTGTTAATGCCTTAACAAAACTAATAGCAGACCTAGACAATAAGAATAAACAAGAGCGCCTATTTATCCAGACACTCAGTCATGAGCTACGTACGCCTATGGCAACGATACAAGTCGCATTAGAGCTTCTATTCAAAAAAGAGCTGTCTGAAAAGGTTACAAATAAACTAGAGATTATCTTTAGTAGTAATAAACAAATGCAAAGTCTATCCCATGATTTATTAACTTTGTGGTCTGATACTAAGGTTGAGAATAATGAAATTATCGATATTGAACATAGTATTGATTTATCGATAGCAGAGCTTGATCAGGTCTTTTCTTGCAAGAACCGATTTGATATTAGCACTCTTGATAAAACAACTAACTCTACCTACGTGAAAGCAACTAATTTACACCTTGGTTTATTACTTAATAACCTAATAAAGAATGCAATAGTCTACTCCGATGGGAAAATCAAAGTAAGGTATGATCGTCATCATATCGAGATCATAAATAATAAATCTGAACACCGGGTCGATCCGTTGGTTGCTGGCTCTGGTATTGGGTTGATTATTGCAACTAGGTCAGCTGAATTAATCGGTTGGAAATTAGAGATTGAACAAACAAGTACAGAGTTTAAAGTTAGTGTACTGTTCTAATTGTGAATACTTAATTGCCACTAACATACCTAAAAAAACGAATATAGATTATGTGGATACAAAAACAACTTATTATAAAAGCTAAACAACGTGGATTTCATCTAATAACCGATGAGATACTCAATCAGCTACCTGAGTTGCAGCAAGTAAGTATCGGCATGATGAACATCTTCATCCAACATACTTCAGTATCTCTCACCATCAATGAAAATGCCGATCCATCGGTGCGCGACGATTTCGAAGCTTACTTCAATAATAACGTGCGCGAAAACGAGCCTTATTATACCCATACCTACGAAGGTTCAGACGACATGCCGGCGCATTTAAAATCGAGTATTCTCGGGGCGAGTTTGAATATTCCAATCACAAATGGAAAACTAAATATGGGCATCTGGCAGGGTATTTACCTGTGCGAACACAGAGATTATGCTTCTAACAGACAGTTAGTCGTAACAATTCAAGGAGGCAGTTAATTCCCTGCTTAATTTATGACTAAAAAATCAGAAAGTATTCAAGAGCAGCAACTTGCAGAAAATAGAATCGCGTATTTAACATTAAAAAATGTCATCGAATCTATCTGCCCAATAACTGAGGCAGACTGGCAGCAACTGGAAACGAACTCAGTCATTAAACGTTGTAAAAAGCATGAAGTACTTTTACAGGCCAATACTCGATCGAGCCATGTCTGGTTTGTCGCTCAAGGACTAGTGAGAAACTTCTATACTACGGAAGCGGGGAAAGAATTTAATAAAAGCTTCATTGCTAGCCCTTCTTTTTTTGGTTCCATGTTAGGGATCGTTAATAACAAAGCAAGCCGATTCACGATAGAAACGCTAGAAGATACTCTATGTGTCGCAATCTCGATCGACTGGTTCAGAAAAGTGAGTCAATCGAATGTGGCTTTTAAAACTTTAGCTTTAATACTGGCGCAGCAACTGGCAATAAAAAAAGAACAGCGAGAGGCTGAGTTATTATTAGATGATGCCAGTACCCGTTACCTAAGTTTTATTGAAGAAAACCCCAGCCTTGAACGCCGAATTCCTGCATACCATATAGCATCATATCTAGGAATTACTGAAGTCGCGCTATCTAGAACCAAAGCAAAATTGAAATCTTAACCTAGGTTAATGAACTCAGAACTCCAATAGATGATGATTAGCCACTTTCATCATGTCTTTTCAATGGGAGTTCGATTTTAAAATGAAAACAAATAAAGTAATCAAATTAATGGTTAGTAGCCTAAGTGCAATAGCATTAGCGGCCTGCAGTTTATTGCCCGAGAAAAAAATCTACACAGAAATCGATATCAATACACCTAAGCAGATTATTTGGGGCGGTGGTTTAGAAGGTATTTTCTATGGCAAGCATGTCTTCGAACTACTGCCGTTAGCAGCGGGGGTAACGCAATTAGTTCATAAAGAGCGATTCTCTGGCATCGCTATCCCCTTTGCTGAACTGGGCAGTATTGAAGAGGGTTATAACTTGATGAATGAAGCTTTAAAGAAAAGAGCCGAAGCTCAATACGATTGAATTTCGGCCCATAACGATCCCCTCTCAACAAACTAAATCACAGCGGGCTCTTGCTAAATGAGTGTTATGTTATACTATAACATTCAAATTAACCCTGATAGAGAGTCCTGCTGTGTATCAATTCCTAATATTCATGGTCGCTTTGTGCCCGTTGGCAGCTAATGCATTAGAGCTAGACCGTGTCGTGATTTCTGCCGGAGATGGCTCCTCTTTAGCAGGTGTAGCCCAGCCGGTAATAATTCTAGATGAGGAAGCACTGTCAAAAAATTCAGGATCTTCCCTAGGCACCTTGCTCGAAGGCCTACCTGGCATCAGTAATGCCTCATTTGGCCCTGGGGTTGGCCGCCCGGTATTACGTGGCATGAGTGGCAGCCGAGTAAAAATGATGGTGAACGGCCATGACTCTGCTGATTTATCGGCCATGAGTTCAGACCATGCGCCGATGGCAGAAGTCTCGAATGCCCGCCAGGTAGAAGTCATTCAAGGCCCGGCCACGCTCATTTATGGCAATGGTGCTATCGGTGGGGTAGTGAATGTTATAGATAATAAGATTGCCACAGAGCCGGTAGAGCAACTGTCGGGCAGCTTAGGGGCAAAAGTGACGAGCACCGACCAAGGTCGTCAAATGAATGCCGAGGTTAATGGCGGCAATGGTCAATTCGCCTTCCATCTAGATGGCTTCAATAAGCAAAGCAGTGACTATCATAGCGGCAGCGATGATAACGAAAAGTCGTCCCGAGTAAAAAACAGTGATACCCGTACAGAAGGTGGCAGCATCGGTTTAACTTGGACTCCCGCAGATAAGGGATATCTGGGTATGAGCATCAGCCAGCTGGAATATGATTATGGTGTACCCAACGAAGAAAATAGCCCAACCCGTGTGCAACCAAAGCAAATGCGCTACGACGTTAAGTCAGCCTGGTTAAACCCAGTAGCCGGTATTGCCAGCTGGTATAACCAAATCTCATTAAATGATTACCAGCACGATGAATTAACCCTACCCATAGTCGAAGGCTTGTTCGATCAGCAAACATGGGAAGTGAATAGTCGAGTTTTACATCAAGCGCTTTTCGGCTGGCAAGGGCAGTTAGGTTTTCACTATCGCCAACAATTAATGCAGCTTTGTCATGACCATAGCGGTTGTGCAAAAATTCCGGATTACAGCGATCAAAGCTGGGACGGTTCTAAAGGTAATTTATTTACTCAGCAACTTAGTAATTCCGAGAGTCTCGAGTTTGTTCATGATACCCCAATGCCAGAAACAGAAACTCAAGACCTTGGCTATTTCTTGGTAGAGAAAAAGCAATGGCAAAGTGAAAACTTAGGCAGCGGTAATATAGAACTGGGGGCACGAATTGATTTTCGTACCATCAGCGCCGACCCTAAAACCATTAGCCCAGCGGGGCGTCAGGCGGAAGAATATTACAGCGATAAAAACTTCGCGCCTATCACATTATCTTTTGCATCAACTTGGCAAATAACAGAACAACAACGCTGGGCGATTAGTATTGCCCGTGCACAGCGTGCTCCAGATGCACAAGAACTGTTTTGGAATGGCGATCATCACGCGACATTTTCGTATCAGCTAGATAACCCAAATCTTATTGAAGAAACCGCGTATACATTCGATATCAACTGGATGTTCACAGCGGCCGATTTCGCGACGCGCATCGCTGTGTATCACTACCAGTTTGATGACTATATCTACAATGATTTGAAATCGGTGAAAGACCCTTATCACCAACATGCAGTTTATGGTTATGAGCAAGCGGATGCTATTTTTCAAGGTGGCGAAGTTAGTTTCGATTATACATTGAGTGATCAATGGAATGCGCTTTTGCAGGCAGACTACCTCTCAGCACAGCTAACCAAGGGTGAGAATAAAAATCTGCCACGTACACCGCCAGCTACGTTATTAATGCAATTTAATTGGCATAAAAATAATTGGTCAGCAGAAGTTGAAAACCGTTGGACTATGGCGCAAAACGATACTGCTGAACAAGAAGTGAAAACGAAAGGCTATCAACATCTCAACCTGCACCTCAACTACAGCACAATGTTTAATGCCGGATTCAATTCAGCATCCAAAAAAGTGTATGAGTGGAAGGTCGGTGCACAAGTTAATAATTTGTTGAATAGCCGTGGTGAAAACCATGTTTCCTATTTAAAAGAATTCGCACCATTGCCAGGTCGAAATATCAGCCTAAACAGCTCAATCAGCTTTTAAAATACATAAAGCATAAAAAATTAATACACAAAACTAATACATCTAATTAATACACAAGGACCCCTTATGTTTAATAAAAAAATAGCCATGCTGCCGCTTATGTTAGCAGTTGTGAGTTTAACCGCCTGTAAAGATAGCAGTAATAATAGCTCGGGTAATGATCATCAAGCGCCAGATTTAGAGACCGGCAATAAAGGCCGACTAGTTATTTCCTCTGCCGATACCGCAGAAGTAGCGGTCATAAATGTGCAAGACGGTAGCGAAATAGAACGTATCAGCTTGAATAATACCGCCAGCGGTGTGTATTCATCACCGCAACATCGATTTGCCTTCATTGCTCAGCGTGACCAAGGCGAGGTGCAAATTATCGATGGCGGAATGTATCAAGAAGACCATAGTGACCACCTACACCCGTATGAAAAAGATCCTTCTTTAATGTCTAAGGTATTCAATGGTGCAAAACCCACTCATTATCGTGAGCATGAAGGCCAGGCCGCTTTTTTCTTTGATGGTGATAGCGAGCAGTCTTTACTATCTAAAGTCATCACTTTTAATGATGAAGCTATTTTGCATAACGAAGAGCGCTCATTAGATTTGGATAACGCTATGCATGGGGTAGCAGAACCACGTGATGAATACTTGTTAGCCAGCTATCGCGCTGCAGAATCTGCATCGACCTTACCGGAACAGGTAGAGTTGTATAAATTTAATACGGTATCTGCAAGTTACGAACTAGTAGAAAAATTTGATGAAAACTGCCCAGGATTACACGGAGCATTCTCTACTGAAGAAGCCAGTGTATTTGGCTGTTCAGACGGTGTATTGATGATTACCCAAGTGGGTGAAACTTTTACCGCGAGTAAGATAGCGAATCCAGACACTATGGCAGAAGGCGAGCGTATCGGTTCTTTCTCGGGTCATGCTGACGGCCATGTTATTGCAGGCTGGGCTTCAGGCAAGCTTTACCAATTAGATATTGATGCTGCAAGCCTAACCCTAGTTGATTGGACTCAAGGTGAGCAAGTTGAATACAGCACCGCAAAAATGGATGACGAGGGTGAAGTATTACTGGTCTTGGACAAAACTGGAACCGTGCATTTATTAGATGCAGAAAATAATTTCGCTCGCTTAGATACAATCAAAGTTATCGAAGAAATGCCTGAATTAACCGGCCATAGCAGTATTGCAATCGCAACCAACTATGCCAATGAAGAAGCGTATTTTGTCGACTCCGTTGCCCAAAAAATTGTAGTGATCGATGTTGAAGAAAGACACCTTGAAGGCTCGATTGATCTAACCTTTGCTCCAAAAGCCCTAGCATGGGTCGGCATCGCAGGAGAAGGGCATGATCACGAACATGAACATGACGAAGAGCACGACGAAGAGCATGATCATTAAGGATTAGTTTTCTTTAATTATTAATATATTGAAACCAGCCATAGCCCTCGCTTAGAGGACTATGGTTGATAAATGCTTAGGAGTGAACGTTGTTTATCAAGAATATCTACTATGACAAATTTGCTATAGGACTATCACTGCTATGTACCCTTCATTGCTTTGCATTACCCTTTTTAATGTTGTTATTACCAACAGTCTCGGTTGTATTATTACAAGATGAAGGCTTTCACTTTTATATGGTAATGATGGTTCTTCCTATCAGTAGCTTTGCTTTATGGGTTGGGTATAACCAGCATCATAACTTCAAAGTCATTATGCTGGGGATCTTAGGGCTAATCACTTTATGTATTACTGTTTTTGCGGGGCATGAGTTATTAGGAGAAACAACCGAAAAATTATTAACGCTATTAGGCAGTAGTTTCATTTGTTACTCACACTACCTTAATTACAAAGTATGCCAGCAGCAGGAAGAGTGTGACTGCCACTACCCTGAGGGAGCTAGACAAGAAGAGAATATCAGCCTATGAAATCCGACTACTTCACATCACTAGAAGGCGGAACCAGTGGACAACCCCTCGGATTAAACGAGTTGCTTGCGCAGCTGGCATTTAACGATAAAGGGCTAATCCCGGTAATAACACAAGATGTCAAAAGCAAAGAGGTATTGATGCTCGCGTGGATGAGCAGCCAGTCGATTAAGCAAACATTGGCGACAGGGAAAATGACCTATTGGTCTCGCAGCCGTCAACAGCTCTGGGTGAAAGGTGCGACCAGTGGCCATCATCAAAGCCTAACCTCAATGTCATTTGATTGTGATGGTGACGCAATATTGTGCTTAGTTAATCAAACAGGCAGCGCTTGCCATACAGGCAGAAAAAACTGCTTCTACTTAAAAGTAGATGGCAGCCATCAGCAAGTAACTATTAGTAAGTAACTCGCAACTAATAACAAGCAGCGAATAACAATCAGCAATTAATTACCTAATACCCCAGACTAGGCTAGAAATGAATAGCAAATTAAAACAGATCCCTACTAATATAATTACGGGGTTCTTAGGCGTCGGAAAAACCTCCTCAATATTACACCTACTGAAACATAAACCAGACAACGAACGCTGGGCCGTATTGGTGAATGAATTTGGTGAAATCGGCATTGATGGCAGCTTAATACAGGGGCAGCACTCAGAAAACTCAGGTGTGTTTATTCAAGAAGTACCTGGAGGCTGCATGTGCTGCGCCGCAGGCTTACCTATGCAGGTTGCGCTTAATCAACTACTCACCAAAGCTAAGCCTGATCGATTGCTAATCGAACCTACGGGTCTAGGGCATCCTGTTGAAATATTACAAATTCTGTCGGATAAGTTTTATCAGCAAATACTTAAGGTAGAAAAAATACTTACCTTAGTCGATGCGCGTAATCTAACGGACTCGCGCTATACCGAACACGATACCTTTAATCAGCAAATCTCAATAGCGGACATCGTAGTCGGAAATAAGCACGACTTATATCAAGGAGATGAACTAGCAACATTAGAGCGCTATGTTAAAAAGATAGTTAAAAACAAGGTAACCGTCAGCTTCACAGAGCAAGGGCGGATCGATCCGCAATGGTTACAAGGTGAAACCGCAGCCATTGCTCGTCATGCGCATCATCACCATCATGGGTCTAATAACGTAGACCTTAATCCCCTTGACCTTAATAGAATGGATATCCCCGAAGCTGGTTTTATCAAAGCGGAAAATGAAGGTGAAGGGTTTTCCAGCATTGGTTGGCGTTTTGATTCACATAAGGTATTTAATCGTAAGAAACTTCACGTGTTTTTAACGGGTTTAAATGCAGAAAGAATGAAAGCGGTATTTATTACCGAACAGGGGATTTTTGGCTATAACCTAACGAGTGATGCTCTAACGGAAATAGAACTGGATGAGACGATGGAAAGTCGTGTAGAGATTATTGCTTACGAGCGAGATCCGCAATGGCAAACGAATCTATTAGCTTGTATTGATTAATAGATTTTGTGTAAGAGGCTGAATCAGCTTGAAGTATTAACTTCATGTGGTTGGTCTCCCCACCGGGACTCGAATCCAGAGTAGTCGATTGTTAGGCTATGATAGAAGTACGAGTTTTGTTATTGCTGGGTTCAGCTCTAGTAATAGTGAGATCGTCGCAAGGTTTGAATCGTACTTCCTAGCTTGAATGTAGGCAGTAGCTGTATATCACTTTGGCCCTAGCTTAGAGTGATTTTCATGAAAACTAACACGCATCACACCGTGGTAAAAGGTGACGTAGCCGTTGCAGCAGTGGTGTTCGATTTGACGAAAAGAGGATGCATAGTATCTACCCCTTTGATGGAAAATAGCCCTTACGATTTAGTATGTGACGTACCTGCGGTGAGTAAAGTGCGAATTGAAAATAATCCTGATCGCCGTACCAATAAGGATAGTGTGGCCAACGGATGAGGAGCTTAAAGAACTGGTATGGGGTAAGTGACTTGGTGATAGGGAAAAGGTGCAAAGTAAGAGGCATTACAAAACCCCCTAGAGGGTATTGGGCTAACATTCGACGTAACATCGACCATTAATTTTAAAAATGGTGCGCTCGGTGAGATTCGAACTCACGACCTGTCCCTTAGGAGGGGACCACTCTATCCAGCTGAGCTACGAGCGCATATGTTGCTTTAGTCTTTCTGATCCAACCCCAAGGAGGCGGCAGTTTTATCCAGTTAAACTATGGAGAGATATTGTCAGTCATTCTATTACTTTCAGGATGCTCGTGACAACCTCATAAAGGGAACTTATCCGCGAATATCACCTCAAATTGGGTTATCTTTAAACATATAATAATTATTACTCCCAACTTGTTTATTCTTTGAGCAGTTAATCGCTCATTGTTTAAACTTTGTGGCTCAGAGAGATTTTAATGCGTGATACCAAACCCCTTTTAATGGTTTCCAATTTTCCTGCTCTAACGCGCTCCAAGCTAGAGATCTTGCAAGTAAACCTAGGTTATACCTGCAACCTCAGTTGTACCCATTGCCACGTGAATGCTGGGCCTAAGCGTACTGAACAAATGAATAAAGAGAATATTGATCTGGTGATTGATATTTTGAAGCAGCATAAAGTGCAGACTCTGGATTTAACGGGCGGTGCGCCTGAGTTGATGCCGCATTTTCGTTATTTGGTGAAAGCGGCGCGAGAACTTGGGGTGACGGTGATTGATCGTTGTAACTTAACAATTTTGAATGAGCCTGGGCAAGAAGATCTTGCTCAATTTTTAGCCGATTATAAAGTAGAAGTCGTTGCGTCATTGCCTTGTTATAGCGAAGAGAATGTTGATTCTCAGCGCGGTAAGGGGGTTTTTGAATCGAGCATTGAGGGTTTGCAAAAATTGAATGCGCTTGGCTATGGCAAAGATGATTCAACGCTGCCTTTAAATCTTGTCTATAACCCCGGCGGTGCTTTTTTACCACCAGGTCAGGTTGAGTTAGAGGCGGCTTATAAAGAGAAGCTTGGGGCTGAGCATAATATTCAGTTTAATAATTTGTTCACCATTACCAATATGCCGATCTCGCGTTTTGGTGCTGTGCTTTTAGCGCAGGGTGAATTCAATGAGTATATGAACTTACTTAAAGACAGTTATTCACCGGCAAATTTGGCGGGGGTGATGTGTTTGAATACAGTGAGTGTCGGTTGGGAGGGGAATCTTTATGATTGTGATTTCAATCAGATGTTAGAGATGCCGCTTACGGGTAGTGCGAATGTTAATTCTGATGCTGGTGAGATTGGTGGTACTGCCTCGGGTTATCACTTACGTAATTTATTGAATTCTGATCTGCAGGGTTTTCCGATTAAAGTGGCTGATCATTGTTATGGTTGTACTGCGGGGCAGGGCAGTAGTTGTGGTGGAGCTCTTGAATAGTGAGTCGCGTGATTAAAATCATTGTTCCTGTGTATAACGAAGATGAATCTGTTTTGTCTTGGTTACATCAGGTTGTGAGTTATTTGAATGCTGATGATCAGCTTGTGGTGGTTGATGCCAGTGATGTATCAGTAACAGAGCGCTTTTCTTCTCATGCTATTTTTCAGCATGATCGGGTTTCTTATTTAAGATCTGATAAAGGTCGTGCTGTGCAAATGAATAGCGGTGCTGAATTTTTATTATCGCCGATGAATGATGAAAAGAAAGTGCCAAGTATTTTATGGTTTTTACACAGCGATAGTGGCTTATCTAAAGAACACATTTTATATTTACGCGCTTTAAAAGAGACGGTTGTTTGGGGACGGTTTGATATTCAGTTAAGTCCTAGTCTTTTTCCTTTTGGTATTATTTCGAAACTGATTAATCTTCGTTCTCGTTTTACACAGGTAATGACGGGTGACCAAGGCATTTTTATTCGCTGTGATATTTTTCAGCAGTTGCAGGGTTATGCCACCATTCCTTTGATGGAGGATGTGGAAATATCAACGCGACTAAAAAAACTGGCTAAGGCTGACTGTGATGGGCCGGTTTTGCATACCAGTGCACGGCGTTGGCAGCAACATGGCTGGGCTAAAACGGTCTTATTAATGTGGCAGCTTAGGTTGATGTATTGGCTTGGGGTTTCGCCGGAGAAGTTGGTGAAGAAATATTATGGCTAAAGCTTTTGAAACTAGAACTCTTGAAGCTAGAACTCTTGAAACTAGAACAGTGGAATGGATAGTATTAACTAAGGCGCCGGTTGCGGGTTTGGTTAAAACGCGTTTGATCCCCGCGTTAGGCGATCAGGGTGCTTGTGATGTGTACGAACAGTTGCTTGCGCGCTTACAGGCTAGCTTAAAAAGCGTTATCGCGGCTGATGTGTCGTCACCTCCGCTAGCGCGCTCTCAAGTAGCGCTGTGGGTTGCTGGTGATACTGAGCATGAGGCTTTTAACTCCTGGACTAGCTTTGCATCTTTCTATCAACAGCCTGCACAAGCTGGCTTGAATAATAAAGAAGCAGACTTGGGTGAAAGAATGGCGATGGCGGTGCAGTCGTCATTAGCGCGCGACTGTATTCCTATTTTAATTGGGGTCGATGTTCCTGATCTGAATGAAGCGTATTTAACCCATTGCCTACAGCAGATAATAAAACATGACCTAGTGATCAGCCCTGCCGAAGATGGTGGTTATGGTCTGCTGGGGATGAAGCAATTTTATCCTCAGTTATTTGCTAACAAGTGTTGGGGAACGGATACGGTTTTTAGTGATACGCTAGGTGATATTCAGACCTTAAAAATTAAAACTTCAGTTTTGCCTCTGGTTTGGGATGTTGATGAAGTCGCTGATGTAGAGCGGTTTCGGTTAATCCAATCTTAAGAATTTATCTCCAAACTCGCTCCTTTTCGTTTAAAACTCAAGATTGCAATCTGTGTCTCATAATCTATTGGTTTTCATGCTGATTAGATATTGACCTTGTTGATGAACATACTGATAATGCGCGGCCTGACTATTTGGTCAGACTTTATCAAGTAAGCATCGCTAGGTCGTTATCCGTGTTAAACATCAAATCAAATCATACTCTTCTGAAATTACTGACCTCTATGGGTTTGTTATTGTCACTTATTCTTTCAAATGTTAGCCAAGCTGCTCCCGTTAAAGCCGCCTTTGTTTTGGTAGGGCCGGCAAATTATGTGGGTTGGAGTTATTCACATGACCAGGGTCGTCGTTATTTAGAGCAAAAATTTGGTGCTAAAATTGAAACCGAATTTGTTGAGTTTGTGCCAGAAGGCCGAGCATCGCGTAAAGTTCTACAAGCGCTGGCTGATAAAAACGATATCGTTTTTGCGACTTCGGTAGGCTATATGATTTCAACGGAAAGCATTGCTCGTGATAACCCCAATGTCATGTTTGAACATGCGACGGGTTCACGCCAAAGTAAGAATCTGAGTAACTATGCGACGCGTGCTTATCAGCCTCGTTATCTTGCAGGTTTAATTGCTGGCAGCATGACGAAGAGTGGCAAGATCGGCTATGTTGCAGCTCATCCTATCCCTGAAGTTGTTCGTGGTATTAATGCCTTTACGTTAGGCGTTAGGGCGGTGAATCCAACGGCTGAAGTTGAAGTACGATGGACTAAATCATGGTACAGCCCAGAGAAAGATGTGGCATTGGCCAGCAAGCTCATCGCATCAGGGGTGGATGTATTAACTCACCATACCGATTCATCGTCGGTCGCTGAGTTCGCCGAAAAGAATAATGTTTTCGTTATTGGTTACCATTCAGATATGAGCGAGTTTGCGCCGAATAATCATTTGGCGTCGGTAGTTCATAATTGGGGTCCTTATTACGCTAAGCGTATTCAGGCTTTGTTAGATAATAATTGGAAGTCAGGCAGCGAATGGTCGGGCATGGCAGAATCGACCTCTAAGTTAGTCTCTGTGAGTGCGAAAGTTCCAGCGGATATTCGTGATTTGGTTGCCAATATGCAAGCAGCGATAATGGACGGTACGTTCGAAGTATTTGCTGGGCCGGTTAAAAATCATCGTGGCCGTGTACGCATTAAAGAAGGTAAGAGCTTGTCTGATGATAAGCTATTGCGTATGAACTGGTACGTGGAAGGTGTGAAAGGGTCTTTGCTTTCTTTTTAGAATATTCGATTTCAAAGTTAACAGCGAAGACTAAAAACTAGTTCACCACGGAGGACACGGAGCACTGCTTTTCTCGGTGTTCTGTGCCTCGGTGGTGAAACTTTTGTTCTTTCTAGGTGTTCTTTCTAGGTGCTAGCCTTTTGCCCAAGGATTCGCTTTTTCATTTGATTCAGTTTTAACTTCTTCAGTTGGTTTTTCAATAACCGTTTCAGACGCTACTTCAGGTAAAGCAGCGGGTTCAACTTTTGTTTCTACTTTCGCTTTTCCCCAAGGGTTTGAAGCGCTAGCAGTTTTAATAACTTCTTCAACCACTTCAACTTCTACTATCGCTTTTTCTTTTGCTTTAAAGATGTGAATCTGAGCATCGATGGTCACGGTTAATTCTTCTAGGCTCGCTAACGCTTCTTTCTTATCAGCTTTGGTGCGCCAGTTGTGCGGCGTCATTAACAACAGGTCTTGAATCTGTTGTTGGCTGCTTAGCGTATTCTGGTAGCTAACTTGCTGGTGGTCAACCAGTTCAAAATCTTCGCCCATATTTTTTACGGGGTCGAATTCTGCTTTGGTGATTTCTTCGTACAGCTTTTCACGTAATTCGATTAAGTGCTTTTCACCGGTATTCACGCAGATGAAAAATCCATCTTGCTTAATGACTTTGTGATAACTTTCTGGCATCAGGCGAGTAAATAAGCAGGTAGCGATGTCGATGCTTTGCGCTTGCAGAGGAATGTCGATCGCAGAGGCCACTAACCATTCGCTGGTATTTGTCGTTGGCGCATCTTCTTTCAGTGCTTCGGCTTTTGCGCGCTTGGCAGCAGCGATCACTGCATCTTTAGAGATGTCTAAGCCAAACAAGTTATGTTCGATCTGGTGGTCGCTTAAACTGTTGTGCATGCGCTGGCTGTAATAACCTTCGCCACAGCCAATGTCTAAGACTTGAATTGCCTTCTCTGATTTAGAGAGTTCTTTTTCTGCAGAGTCGAGCTTAAGAGCGGCGTCAACAATGATTTGATTGAGGCTATCAGAAATCGGACGGTAAAAATCTGAATTCAAAAATGCTTGGCGAGCGATAACCATTTCTTGGCTATCTCCCGGATTTTTTGACTTTTTCTTGTGCACTAATAGCAGGTTTAAATAGCCTTGGCGCGCACGGTCGAAGCTGTGATTATTTTCACAACTAAGACTTTTATTGCTCTCGTTTGCTTGTAGGCTTTCCTTGCATACAGGGCATAATAAAATTGATGCAGTCATTTGATTCACAACTATGTAAGTGTATTAGTAATTAACAGCACGTTTTGAAAATCGATGAATGATTGGGTATTTATTCCACAAAACGGCGTGAATACTTCCCTGTAGCCTTAACTTCGGCAATCCCTGCCTCTCATATTTGCTCCATAAACACCCAATAATTAATCTCGAAGTTATTTAATTTAATAAATTCGAGTAGTTATGGATGCCTGGATAGTAAATTCTAATCTAGCAGCAAGTTTTCTAGGATACGTTGGTAAATTGTAGTCAAGATATTCAAATCTTCTGCTTCAACACACTCATCAATTTTATGGATGGTGGCGTTGCGTGGGCCTAGTTCGATGACTTGAGAACCTGTTGGTG
>Ga0209396_1003310_pt1 | contig 16357 bp, 12 predicted proteins | sample GOMGulsemesocosm_6_FD_184638 | JGI IMG/M metagenome (GOLD analysis project Ga0209396, IMG submission 184638) | Methane-oxidizing microbial communities from mesocosms in the Gulf of Mexico - GOM8C Gulf of Mexico (SPAdes) (version 2) | ecosystem: Environmental > Aquatic > Marine > Cold seeps...
TGGGTAGCAAAAGTGATTAAATAAGGTAATGCTTCACCGCTTTCACTTGATGTGCCACTTTGCTGGTATTTGTGCAGGTAATAATCTTGTCCATCGCTCTTGTAGTTAAAAGTATAATATGCGCTACCAAGCGCACTATGGGCTTTTTTGACTGCAGCGGTATTGTTGTGTCGCTCAACTTTTAACAGGCCGCTGTCCTCAATATCGACTGAGTCGCTGTGTTTAGCTTGGGAGTTAAGCAGGTAAGCACCTTTAATTTGCTTGCCACTTTCGGAGTGTTTAAGCAGATAAATCGGCATGTTGTGATAATTAAAGCCTGGCCATATTTTATCTTTTTTAAGCCAGGTCATTGTTTTTCTAAACTGAGAGAAGGCAAGCTTGTCAGCGTCAGTCGTAACACCCTCAAACGCCACGTCAATATTGGCTTTTGATGTAGTCGAATTATTTGAATCTTGGCATCCCATGACCAAACCACATGATAGCGTAATTAATGCCAGTGCTGTTTTCATTTTAAATCCCTTAAGTTATTATGCGAAACATAATTTAATAGACGATTCGGTACCACTTAAGGTTCTATGCTCATTGTAAGCGTTTGTATGAAACTCTTTATATACGGTAATGGAGTGTTTGTTAGGGAGTGCCTGTTAATGTTTATTGATTTTAAAAAGTCGTTGTGTAGTGGTTAATCGAAATTGGTCTCCTAATTGGAGGCTTTTTAGATCTAGGGATAAAATCGTCAATATGCGGGCTATTGAACATAAAGGTGATAATACGCAACCACATTTCACCTCTCAGACAAAATGTCCTATGAGTGTCTTATTTCTTACGGTTTACTCCTTTAAATACACGATATATCACCAAGATAATTTTGCACTATTTTGGTGAATATACCTTTCACGTTGATTCTAATTGAAATACATATTTATAATGTTGTTGTAATATTGGATACAACTCGGCATTCCAATTGGGCTTTCTTACTTTTTTATATCTGAAACATAATTACATTGAATTCAAAGTCAGCTTTTGTATAATGCCTGTCCGCTTCTTTCAATTGAAAAGGCGGCACAATTTGCATGGGTTCCCTCACCCCATGAATTTAACTAAAAAGGTTTATTATGCGTGAATTAACTGCAATGCAGACGCGTCAAGCGTTGATCTGTCTCTCTTGTTTTCATATTTTAGTGATCACAGCGAGCAACTATTTAGTCCAACTTCCGATTAATATATTTGGTTTCCACACTACGTGGGGAGCATTTACTTTTCCGTTTATCTTTTTGGCGACCGATCTGACTATTCGAGTATTTGGTGCTGGTATGGCGAAACGCATTATTGCGCAAGTTATGCTACCGGCATTGTTGATCTCGTATGGATTATCAGTGGTGTTCTTTGAAGGTAGTTATCAGGGGATCGCTGGTTTAAGCGAGTTTAATAGCTTTGTTGGCCGTATTGCGCTGGCAAGCTTTTTGGCTTATTTATTCGGCCAGGCGCTTGATATTGTTGTTTTTAATCGTTTAAGACAATTAAAAACGTGGTGGGTTGCACCGGTATCATCAACGGTATTTGGTAATCTAATCGATACTATTATTTTCTTCGCTGTGGCATTTTACCAAAGTACGGATCCGTTTATGGCGGCTAACTGGGTTGAAATTGCGACGGTTGATTATGGATTTAAGTTACTGATTAGTTTGATTATATTTCTTCCTCTATATGGTGTGATTTTAACTAAACTGGCGGGTGTTATTACCTTCCAAGCTAATGTTAAACATAATATTGCATCAGCAAAACTGAGTTAACAAAGCTCTGTTTTACACGAGGGCGAAAGGCGCTAAACTTGATTGTTTAGCGCCTTTTTTGTTTTATTACAGAAAATGTATTGGCAGTTAAGGTATAATCGCGACGTTCTAGATTTTATGCTTTTAATTTACACGCAATTGAGGTGCCGAATGGCAACAGCCGTGGGTTTATATGATGATATTCGTCCTTTCAACGATGACGAGATAGCAAGTGTTGTTGAACGCTTAGTTAACGATAAAGAATTTATTACTGCGATCGCGCATTTTCAGTTTCCGCGCTTGATCAAGCATTTTAGTTGGGTGATATTCCCAATGATCCGTATGGCGTTACGCCGTAAGTGCAGCAAAATCACCAGTGTCAGCGAAATACAGCACGAAGTGATCACCTATATGGAAAAAATGATTGCGAACACAACAACTCAAGTAACCTTTAATGGTGCTGAGAAGTTGGATAAAGACAAACACTATTTATTTATTTCTAATCACCGTGATATTGCCATGGACCCAGCATTTGTAAATTGGGCATTACATCATCATGGTTTTGATACAGTGCGTATTGCGATTGGTGATAATTTATTGAAAAAGCCATTTGTATCAGACCTGATGCGCTTAAATAAAAGTTTCATCGTGAAACGTTCAGCCAAGGGTGTACGTGAAATGATGGCTGCATTTAAGTCATTGTCTGGTTATATTGCTCATTCAATCAAAACAGAACAACAGTCGATTTGGATTGCCCAAAAAGAAGGTCGTGCTAAAGATGGCAATGACCAAACTGATCCCGCTATTTTAAAAATGATGTATATGAATGGTAAAGGCCAGAAAATTAGCTTTCCTGAGTATATGAAATCATTGAATATCGTGCCGGTGACAATTTCTTATGAATACGATCCAAATGATGCAGCGAAAGCCAATGAACTCTGCCAATTAGCGACAGCGGGTGAGTATAATAAAGCTGAGTTTGAAGATATTGATAGTATTGTTCAAGGCATCAACGGCTTTAAAGGTCACGTCAATGTCACCTTTGGCGATGTTATTGTGGATGATATTGCTGATGCCAATGAGTTAGCAGAGCGTATTGATCAAACGATTGATAACAATTATTACCTGCATGCGACTAATTTATTAGCCGCCGAGCAATTACATGCAACAGCGGAATATAAACAAGCGGCAAGTAGCGTCTCTGCAGAGCAACGCGCTAAATTTGCTGCGCATTTGCAAGCAATTCCAACTGCATTACATGCCACTGTGCTCGCTGGTTATGCTAAATCAGTCGAAAAACAGTTAGGAAAATAATCATGATCAGAGATAGCCTCAGGTTATCTCTGATTAAAATGTTTTTCGTAATCCTAAATTAAACCCTAATGCATTAGCTTCAGCGGTGATAGCAATATCGGTAAACTGATAGTCTAAGCCAAATCCCCAGGCCATCGCAGTATTACTATCTTCAAACTCCATATTGTTATAGACAGAATTTTGGTCTTGGAGTTGATATTGCCAAACGTAATGGTCAATACCTGACGTGGCATATACAGTGAAGATATCGTTAATCGCATAATTTAGCTTAACAACCAGTGATGCTGCGTAAGTTAACTTTCCATCTCGAATGACATATCCACTGTTATAATTATCTATGTGTTGCTCTCCCTTTAAACCAAAAGACAACTTACTTTCTACGGCGATGGATAAATCACTGTCATCTAGCAATGCTGGTGAAAATTGATGCCCTAACAGTATATAGCCACCAGTCGTCGCAAAAGATGAATTTAGCGCGACCGGGTCTAGGTAGCTAATGCCGAGTGAATAATAATTTTGGCTGACTTTATTTTCTCTTTCTTTAGGTTCTGAGCTTACGCTGTATTCAATTTTTGCAGCGTCGGTGCTGCTTTCTATTTTCTCTGAACTAATGCCACTTAGTGGAAAACTTAATATAAGCCAACCGATTAGATATTTTTTCACAATAAATCCCGTCCATGTCGAATAAAACAACGTTATTTTAGCGTCTACTGTGATCTGTGTTGTATTAATTTTATTTTATATTGGCAGGGCTCAATTACTGAGAGGCGATAACTTTGTCATGAAGTAAGTATGAAGTTTCATGCTAATTAATTAGATTTTTTACACTATTCACTAGTTCTGTAGTAATCCCATGATTAATCACTAATTAAAAATAATTAACTTTACCTTTTACATGACAACCTGTGATTAATTTTTATTGTTTTAATACCGTAACTAGTTTGGTTTAAATCACTTTTGTATCTGCGTTATTTGGCGTTAAATCGTTATTTAAGTTACTTTTTAACTCATGTTATTAGCACTTTCTATTCAACATTTTTTCATATTGATCAAATTCGGTATTTCTTCAGAATAACGCTTTAAATTACCGAAAAATATCAATCTTGATTAATTGTTTTAAAGGAATGAAACGATGATAATAAGCAAAAAAACGATGCTTTCAACAGCGGTTAAAGCAGCATTAATTGGTGCAATCACTATCCCTATGGTTGGTTGTGATGATGCTGAAACGTATAATCAACAACAGTATGTTGAAGCTGCTGAAAGCTATACACAACAGCAACGCCAGCAACTGGTTGGTAATGTGCAAGGCGTGGTTCTGGATTCAAATGGTAACCCACTAGCGGGTGCTGATGTTTCTATCGGTACTCAAACAACGACAACAGATGCGTTAGGTTATTATGCGTTTGCAGATGTTGCAGCTGTAAATGTTGTATTAAATGAAGACAGTGATGTTTTATCAGCAGTGCCGTTAATCATCAGTATTTCTGCTGATGGTCATTTAGGTGGACGAACTCAAGCTTTCCCAACTGCTATTTCAGATACTGAGCAATATGTTTATATTGATGGCTTTACTGCGCAAGCGGCAAGTTTGTACTTGCCGGAGTTAACTGCATCAGTAAAAGCAACACTGCGTAGTGAGATTACCGGTGAAGCGATTGCTAATCAAAAAGTAACACTTGAGTTTGTTGCGGTAAATGAAGGCCTAGAAGACAATAATAATGTTGGCGGTGGTGAATTTGAAGATATCGCATCAACTTATTATGAAGTGACTACAGATGTTAATGGTGCGTTTGTGGCAAACAATCTACCTGCTAATTCAAGTTTCAACGTATTGGTAGAAGGTTTCCGTATTGAAAATCAATATGTACTTGATGAAGTATATGATGATGAAAATGTAGATCTAACTACCGCAAAAGAAGCAATTGTGTCTAATTGGGGTGAGATTTTTGTAATCGAAGAGATTGTTGCTGATGTTATCGACCCATTTGTACGAGATATTGATGGTGCATCATTCGCTGGGCGTTTAGAGAAAGGTAAAAAAGGTACTTCAGCAACGGGTGGTTTAGTCTTTAACTTCTCTGAGGCTGTTGATTTATTGCATAAAGATTCTGTAAATTCACTAGAAGAAAATACTATCAAGGTTGTATTTCATAACCAAGGTACTGAGACTGGTACGACTAAATATGTGAGCTTTACGCATAACATCAACTCTAATGCGAGTGTTAACTCGATCCAGTTAAATTTAGCTGAAGAGATAGCTCCTGGTCAACAGGTTGATGTATATTTCGAACGCGCTGATTTTGTAGATGCTGGGGAAAACGAATTAGATCTAGAAGATTATAACGAAGTGAATGATACTTATAAAACAGCAGGTCAGTTTGCTAATAATTATATTCAGTATACGTTATTTGGTTATGAAGGCTCTGGTAAATTAGACGGCGCTTCGACGATTACTCAGTTGACTGATGATTCAGGTGAGTTTTTGACACTAAGTCAGCATAATGAAGCATTGGTTGATGTGAAAAATGTATCTGGTGCAATCGAACAGTTGAACAATACATCAAGCAGCACGGATGTATTACTGTTAGATCTTGCGAATCAGTTAGCAACGAAAGCTGGTATTGCGGCACCAAGCACACTCGTGACGTCAACAGCAAAAGTTGCGATTAACTTCCCTGAAAATACAACAGACGCAGAGATTGGTGTTGTAGATGAAAATGGCCTAGCGGTTAATGGTGTTATCATAACTCCGGATCTAACCTCTTCAGGTCATGGTGTTGATTTTGATGATACGACAGTGTTCTATATTGAGAATACAGCTCCTGGACACCACGTTACCGTTGTTGCGACAGATGCATTTGAAGTTGTAGGTCCAACAGCTACTGAGCAACTTGTTGATGTTGTTGCTCCAACGACTGTGATCCAAAATTCATATCTTGTTGAAGGAGATAAAGTAACTGGTATCGCTTCTGAAGGTATTGAAATTGACGGTGGCCAAAACGTGACATCAGGTATTGCTGGTAGCCTAGGCTATCCATACCTTACACTTGCACCGGGTATCTTAGATCTGGACGAATTAGTTGATAATGATAATGCTGATACGAACTCTTCAGGTGCAGATATTTATAACGCTGACCAATTTAACTCATGGCAGGCAAATGATATTGTAACTGCGGTTGCTTTCTCTGAAAACATTGGCTGGAAATCATCTTCAGCACCACTTCAAACTCAAGTTGTAAGTTCAAGTGACATTTCTGAAAGTCTATTGAGTTCATTTGATATTGTTAATGATGTAACGGCTAATGGCGGTGATGTTGTTTCTAACTCTGCAGCCAATGACTTTGTTATCTTTAAAGTGGATAACATCTTTACGCTGGCTAACAGTTATGATGGTAAAGAGTTATCGTTTAATAACTTAATTGTTGATGCTGATGGCGTAGATGCATCTGCGGCTAAAGTAGTTATTCGTGATGCTTTACCACCGATGATTTCTGCTGCCACACTAACACAGCGTTCTGATAAGCAGTACTTGAAGATCTCATTTAATGAAAATATTGCAGACAAAGAAGAGTATACGCGTAGTGAAGAGCCGTTGACGTTAACAATTGCTAATGGGGCAACTGAGTATACTGTCGATGCTTCTGATGTTGACTTCAGTTCTTCATCAATTGAAATTGAAAACGCTGAAATTAATATTGATCTGAATAGTGATTTAGAAATAAATAACCTTCGTGTCAATATTGCTGATGCAAACGGTAATGATGGTAAATCACAAAACCGTGATTATAACTATGATGATTTATACTTTGAAGCAACAAACGCAATTCCAGCGCCTTAATAAAATGTGATAATTCTACATGTATCTAAACCCGGCTTCGGCTGGGTTTTTTATTACCTGCAAAATAATATAAATAAATTCACTTTCTTTGCGAATAAATCTTGCAAACGCAAATGAGATTGATTATCATTAACTTGTTCTTCAGGAAGTCAGTATTTATTTCGGTAGGACAAGACATTGCTCACATTGCTTCCGGGTTAATTTTAATCCATTACTCCTTGCAGGGTAAACCGAATTTTTTCGGGCCGGTAGATCAAACTTCTTATCCCTCGATAACAGAGAAGTTTGATTATTACCGGCTTTTTATTTTCTGCCGCTTTTATAATGCTAACTTTTCTGTATTAACGATCCATTCTTGATTATCCACATTGCTTTACGTCGTCAGGTACGCTGTGTTTCAGTTATTGAATATTACACTTAGTGATGCATTTTTGTTTTTGTGATTAATTGCAGTTATTTTGGCTTTATATAAATAAACACTTGCAAACGCAAATGAGAATCGTTATTGTTAGCTTGTTCTTCAGGAAAACAGTATTTATTTCGGTAGGACAAGACATTGCTCACATTGCTTCCGGGTTAATTTTAATCCATTACTCCTTGCAGGGTAAACCGAATTTTTTCGGGCCGGTAGATCAAACTTCTTATCCCTCGATAACAGAGAAGTTTGGTTATTACCGGCTTTTTATTTTCTGCAGCAAATCATTCTTTATTAACATAAATCAAACATTACGATACTTAGCTAGTGTATTATTTTTAATCATCATGGCTTCTTTTTACACATAAAATACCTTGGTGTAAGATTCTTTTCCACATATTCTAAAATCCTTAGATAACTTTAGATCTTAGCTTTGAATCCTGTAAGTGATTGTTATTTAATTTGTTTTGATTGTTATCATCAAGATCTTCACAGAATATCTATTTTTTTGATCGTCATTGTTAACAGAGTTATCCACAGTTAGATCAAGATCTATGATCTAGTGGTTAAGATCTGATCGCGAGATATATTTTTATCATCAACATAGCGTGAATTCGCGGCTTGTGGCATGCTTAGTCTATTCATCATTTATTTCATTGAGTTTAATTTTTATGTCTACGATCCCTAGCAATCCCCTTGTGCTTGTCGATGGCTCTTCGTATCTGTTTCGTGCTTATCATTCACCACCGCATTTAACCAATGCTGAAGGTATGGCAACGGGCGCTGTGTATGGTGTCGTTAACATGTTAAAGAGCTTATTAACCCAGTTTGACCCAAGTCATATCGCAGTGATCTTCGATGCCAAAGGTCCAACGTTCCGAAATGAAATGTATCCAGATTATAAAGCGCATCGTCCACCAATGCCGGATGATCTACGTTGTCAGATCGAACCTGTGCATAACGCTGTTAAAGCACTCGGTTTACCACTGATCTGTATTCCAGGTGTTGAAGCCGATGATGTGATCGGTACGATCGCACAACAAGCGAGTGCAGAAGGTCGTGCGGTATTGATCAGTACTGGCGATAAAGATATGGCGCAGTTAGTTGACGAGAATGTCACGCTGATCAACACCATGACTGACGTAGTATTAGATCCGCAAGGCGTTAAAGATAAGTTTGGTGTACCACCAGAACTGATTATTGATCTGTTGGCACTGATGGGTGATGCCGCGGATAATATTCCTGGCGTACCTGGTGTGGGCGAAAAAACTGCGTTAGGCCTGTTACAAGGGCTAGGTAGTATTAAAGATATCTACAATAACTTAGATGGCATTGCACCATTAGGTTTCCGTGGCTCGAAAACCCTTGCTAAGAAAATGATCGAACATCAAGAAAATGCTGAAATGTCTTATGCATTAGCAACGATCAAGCTTGATGTTGAAACGGGCGTGACGCTAGATGATCTCGCTATTACAGCAACTAACGTTGATGATCTTGCTGAGCTATACCAGAAAATGGGCTTTAAGCGTTGGTTAGCGGCATTAGTTGGTGGCGCTGATGCAACTAAACATGTGCACGCGGGTAAAGCTGCAAAATCGAGTTCAAGTGCTTCTAGCAGTGATGACGTTGTTGCGCCGAGCACAATCGATCGTAGTAATTATGAAACCATTTTAACCCAGGCTGATTTTGAGCGTTGGTTAGAGAAGTTACAAAAAGCCGATCTGTTTGCACTTGATACGGAAACCACGAGCCTTAATTACATGCAAGCTGAGTTAGTGGGGCTGTCATTTGCTGTTGCAGAAGGCGAAGCTGCATATTTACCAGTTGCTCACGATTACTTAGATGCGCCAGAGCAATTAGATCGTGACCATGTATTAGCGTCATTAAAAGCACTGCTTGAAGACAGCAATGCCAAAAAAGTGGGCCAAAATTTAAAATACGATGCATCAGTGTTAGCAAACTACGGTATTAAATTAGCGGGTATTGCATATGACACCATGATCGAATCGTATGTTTATAACAGCATTGCTACGCGTCATGATATGGATAGCCTAGCGGATAAATACTTAGGTCATAAAACCATTAGCTTTGAAGAGATCGCCGGTAAAGGTAAAAAACAATTAACCTTTAACCAGATTGAATTAGAGCAAGCGTCACCGTATGCCGCAGAAGATGCCGATGTTACGTTACGCTTGCACAATGTGCTATGGGAAAAAATAGAAGCTGAACCATCACTAGTGGCGTTATTTAACGAGGTTGAATTGCCGTTAGTGAGTATCTTATCGGGAGTTGAGCGCCAAGGTGTCTTAATTGAGAAATCAAAACTGGATGCGCAAAGTGTTGAACTTGGCACGCGTATGTTGGAGCTGGAAGCGAAAGCACACGAAATTGCTGAGCAACCATTTAACCTGAGTTCGCCAAAACAGCTGCAAGAAATTCTATTTGTGAAAATGGAATTGCCAGTTATTAAGAAAACGCCAAAAGGTGCGCCGTCGACTGCAGAAGAAGTGCTGCAAGAACTTGCGCTTAATTATCCATTACCAAAATTGATTTTAGAATACCGCAGTTTAAGCAAACTAAAATCAACCTATACGGATAAGCTACCAACCTTGATTGAAGAAAAAACCGGTCGTGTGCATACCTCTTATCATCAAGCGGTTACTGCCACTGGTCGTTTATCATCAAGCGATCCAAATCTACAGAATATTCCGGTACGTGCTGGTGAAGGTCGACGTATTCGTCAGGCATTTATTCCTGAAGCAGGTTATAAATATGTCGCAGTGGATTACAGCCAAATTGAATTACGTATTATGGCGCATTTATCACAAGATAAAGGACTGTTAACGGCGTTCTCGGAAGGGAAAGACATTCACCGCGCGACTGCTTCTGAAGTATTCTCTGTTGAGCTAGATGACGTCACCAGTGATCAACGTCGTAGTGCTAAAGCGATTAACTTCGGACTTATTTATGGCATGAGCGCATTCGGTTTAGGTCGTCAGCTAAACATTCCGCAAAAAGAAGCTAAGCAATACATGGCTCGCTACTTTGAGCGTTATCCGGGTGTATTAACTTATATGGATGACACGCGTAAAGTGGCTAAAGATAAGGGTTATGTTGAAACGTTATCAGGCCGTCGTTTATATTTACCTGAAATTAATGCGCGTAATAAAATGCGTCAGATGGCGGCTGAACGTGCTGCGATCAACGCACCAATGCAAGGTACCGCATCTGACATTATCAAAAAAGCGATGATTAATGTTGCAGGTTGGATTGAGACTGTAGAAACAGATTCTATTCGTATGCTAATGCAGGTGCACGATGAATTAGTCTTCGAAATCAAAGAAGAACATGTTGAAGCTTATGTTGCGAAGATCAAAGACTTGATGGCTGCGGCAATGTCGTTAGATGTACCACTACTTGCGGAAGCGGGTGTGGGTGATAACTGGGATGAAGCGCATTAATCTTTAATTAAGAGCTAATCGCATAAAGTTATCATTATAAGTATAGAAATTAAAACCAGTCTTAGGGCTGGTTTTGTTGTTTTTATACATAAAATTACGATGTAAGTGCGCCTTGTCACAAAAAATGTAACTAAATAACGTATTTTACTTTCGTGTGAAATCAGTTTGCAGTATATTAGCGGGGTAGGGTATGGAGGTTCGAAATTATATTTCAAACCTTTTGTTTCAAATTGAATTTATTATTCATCGCCACGTCACTTTTTGACGAGGCGTTTTTTTTGCCTACAATTCAGTAAAGACGCAGTAACGATTAATCGTCTTCGTTAATGTATTCGTAGTCACTGTCATCGTACTCTTCCGCATCTTCACTTGGAGTACCTGTTGCAGGTTCTAGCGCATACCATTCACATAGCTTGTTTTTCAGTACATCAATACCTGTATGTTTCAAAGATGAGAAGGGTGCTACTGTTACATCGCCACCAAATTCTTTCACCGCTTCTTTTACGTCTTTAACTGTTTTGCTGCGAACGCCTTGTTTTAATTTATCCGCTTTGGTTAATAACGCCATTACTGGAATTTCAGAATCAATTGCCCATAGAATTAATTGTTTATCTAAATCTTTTAATGGGTGACGAATATCCATTAATACCACGATACCTTTTAATGAATCGCGTTTTTGTAGGTATTCACCTAAGGCTTTTTGCCATTTTTTCTTTACTTCAAAAGGAACTTTAGCAAAACCGTAACCCGGTAAATCGATTAGACGTTTGCCTTCTTCGATTTCGAATACGTTGATAAGTTGTGTACGGCCAGGTGTTTTACTGGTTCTCGCTAAGCTTTTTTGGCGTGTCAGTGTGTTCAATGCACTTGATTTACCAGCATTAGATCGCCCAGCGAAAGCAATTTCAATGCCCGAATCATCTGTTAGGTGACTAATGTCTGGCGCACTAATCCTAAATGCAGCGTTTTCGAAGTGTATCTTTTTGTTATCCAATCTAATATCTCTCATTGAAATTGTGTTAAATGATTACTTTTTTTTGAAAATGTGTAAAATAGTCAAATAGAATAATAATAAGTGTAACATGTCACGCCGTGACATGGGATCGGAAGCTGAAAATAACAAGTGGAATGCTATGAAAAGTCTTGTCTTATCTTTTGCAATGTTAATCGGATTAATGGGTACCGCTCAAGCTGCAGGGGATGCAGCTGCGGGTGAAGCTGTTTCCGGTACATGTGCTGCGTGTCATGGTGCTGATGGTAATAGTCCAGCAAGTATCTATCCTAAGTTAGCGGGGCAAAACGCTTCGTATATTGTTAAACAGTTGAAAGATTTTCAACTGGCGATGCAAACCGGTGGTGAAAAGGGTCGTAATGATCCAACCATGATGGGAATGTCGGCAATGCTAACTGAACAAAATATTCTGGACCTTGGTGCGTTTTATGCGTCACAAACCATGAAACCTGAAGAAACACCTGAAGAAGTGGTTGCTGCCGGTGAACTATTATACCGTGGTGGCGACATCGAGCGTGGTATTACGGCTTGTGCTGCATGTCATGGCCCACGTGGTAATGGTAGTGAAACGGCTAAATTCCCGAAAATCTCAAGCCAGCATGCTGATTATATTAAAGTGCAGCTAGAGAAATTTAGTAGCAAAGAGCGTGCAAATGACCAAAATGGCATGATGCATGATATCGCATATAAAATGAAACCAGCAGATATGGAAATTATTTCTAAATATCTTGGTGGCCTTCACTAATCATTTTTATTTAGTGAGTTCATTTTAATATCGTAAAAAACTCAGCTTCGGCTGAGTTTTTTATTTTCATCTTATCTAAATTATCTTTTTTCTTCCTTGCTTTTTTGGTAGTCTGCGCTCACTTAAAGAATTGCCTACTTATGCCCTTAATAAAGATCGCTACATTGACTATCTTTAAATAAGGCGAAATACGATACCCGCTAATAAACAATGTTGTAAACAAGCTTATTGTGAACCTTGTTATTAGACAGATTTAAAACAGAGAATACTATGACTCGTAAAAGAAAAGAACGCTCAGGCGGCCCGTTGGCTATTGCTAAATCAGACCGTAGTAAACGTGAAACCAATACTCAAGCGTTAGAAGCGCGTAAGCACAAGCGTTTAAAAAAGCGTAAAGGTTTAGCATCAGGTAATAAAACAACTGAAGCTGAAAAAGGCAAAAAACGCACGGGCGGTCCACGTAAATCAGGTGATCCACGCGTAGGCAGTAAAGCACCGATTCAATTAGTTGCTGCGCCGACACCTGTTGCACAACCTGCGATTATTAAAGTTAAACAGCCAAAAGCGGAAGTGAAACCAGTTGCACCGGTATTAACGTTCGAGCAAGAGCTTGATAAGTTAGAAAGTGATGCGCGTCTAAATGGTCTATTGCTACGTTTAGATAACAACGAAGTATTAAACCATGATGACCAAGATTATGTTGATGAGCGCGTAGAGCGTCACGCATTCTTACTTGAAGAACTTGGTTATGCTGATGACGAAGAGTTTGAAGAAGATTACGACGAAGATGAGTGGGATGAAGAGATGATGGCTGAGCTTGATGCTAAATCACTGAACACTAACAACGAACAATTATCTGAAGATGAGTTGTACGAACGCTTCTTAGCAACAGAGAAAAAGTTAAAAAATAACGATAACGAGGGCTAATAATGCAAGCGAGTTGGATGATTTTAATCGGCATTGGATGCCTGATCATTCTGGCATTAGCAGTGTATGCAGGACGTTTACTGTATCGTGTAAAAGCGCAACAAGTGCAGCAGCTAAATCAACAGAACGAAGCCATTGCTGCACGTAAAGTCCGTATCACTGAAAGTGTACAGATCATTGCTAAAGCAATGGGAAGCGAAGAGTGTGACTTGTCTGAAGGCACCATTCGTATCAGTAAGTTATTGGCTGCAATTCCAGCAGCTGAACCGGTTGATTGGGCTCTGGAGTATCCTGAGTTACATGCGTTTTATGATAAAATAAAACATATGCCAATTATGGATGAGCGCAGTGCGTTAGCAAAAAAAGAGCGCATGCAATTAGACTTAGACCGTTTTCGTTTTGAAGGTGAATATGCTGAGCGTGTGCAACAAGATGTCGTACGCTTAACAACGTTTGAATGTTAATTAATACCGATTTAATCGTTAATATTATGATGTAAGACAAGCGACATGATGTTTATTTTCGGCATACTGTCGTGAGTTGTCTTAGGGGATGAATATGCTAAATCAAAAATTAGTCTGGGATCAGGCTATGATCGAAAAATATAATTACAGTGGTCCAAGATATACATCTTATCCAACCGCGTTGGAATTTGATGAAACTTTTGGTTATCAAGACTTTCGCTTTGCTTGCGACGAGACGCCAGATAAGCCGTTGTCATTGTATGTGCATATTCCTTTCTGCCATAAGCTTTGTTATTACTGTGGTTGTAACAAGGTAATTACTCGCCATCGACATAAAGCTGATCAGTACCTTGATGTACTCGAAGCTGAGATCAAGCAACAAGCCCCATTTTTCAAAAACCGTAATGTATCGCAATTACACTGGGGTGGTGGTACGCCAACATTTTTAACGCAGCCACAAATTCAACGTTTGATTGATGTGTTACATGATAGTTTTAATTTTGACGACGATGCTGAGATTTCAATTGAAGTTGACCCGCGCGAAATTGAGCTGAGTACTATCGATTTATTATCCGAAGTTGGCTTTAATCGTTTGAGTCTTGGTGTGCAAGATTTTGATAAAAAAGTACAAGTTGCAGTAAACCGTGAGCAGGATGAAGAATTTATTTTTGCGATCATTAAACGTGCACATGAACTTGGCTTTAAATCGACTAATATTGATTTAATTTATGGCCTGCCACACCAAACCAAAGAGACGTTCCATAAAACTTTAGAACGTGTACTTGATTTAGACCCTGCTCGTTTAACCGTTTTCAATTACGCGCATTTACCAAGCTTATTTGCTGGTCAGCGTAAAATGAAAGAAGAAGATATGCCATCACCTACAGATCGTTTAGCGATTTTAGAAGATGCGATTTCATTTTTAACTGATAACGGTTATCAATTTATTGGTATGGATCATTTTGCTAAACCGGATGATGAGTTAGCTATCGCACAGCGCGAAGGTATATTACACCGTAACTTCCAAGGTTATACCACTCAAGGTGAAAGTGATTTATTGGGTTTAGGTGTATCATCAATTAGCCAAATTGGTAATGCCTATTCGCAAAACCAAAAAGAACTGAAAAAATATTATCAGCAAGTGGACGAACTTGGTCATGCGCAATGGCGTGGCGTTGGTTTGAATGATGATGACTCTATTCGTCGTGCTGTGATCAAGCAGTTGATGTGTAATTTTGAGCTTGATATGGACAAAATTGCAGAGACATTCAAACTTGATTTTGCCAGTTACTTTGCAGAAGACATGGAATTATTACAAACCTTCATCAATGATGAACTTGTGGTTATCGAAGGCAATATGTTACAGGTTGCACCGAAAGGTAAGCTATTGATCCGTAATATTTGCATGTGTTTCGATGTGTATTTACGTCAACGAGCACGTCAGCAGCAGTTTTCTCGGGTGATTTAATTTCTGTAGAAACATGTAATTATAATGAGGCACCTGAGGGTGTCTTTTTTATGCCTGTAATAGATGGCGTCATTGTGCTTTTTACGGAAAATAGTACTCTTGATTTCCTGACTATTAAGTTAGTATTAGCGACTTGATTTCATAGAAGATTAATATACATAACTTGGTATCTATGTAATATTGTCCTTCAATTTATGGAATTTTATTTTATATGCTTATCAGAATATAAAAGATCACAAAATATGGAAAGCCGCCTATGAAAGCGATAGTCGTTGATATTGACGATACAGTGTTAGACTTTGGTTCTCGGTTACGTGAATTTGTTAATCATCAATATGATAAGCAAGTAACTGGTAAGCCATTAGCATGGGACCTATGCGAGTGGTTGGGTATTAAAGAAGGCCAGGATGTTAAAATATTAAAAGAATTTGCATCGAGCTGGCAATTTGGTGCATTGGACGCATTGCCAGGCGCATCTCGGATCCTGACTAAGTTAACGCAAGAAGGTTATGAAATTTTCTGTATTACCGCGTGTAGTCGTGACCCACAAGTAGAAGCGCTGCGTCGTGCAAACATGTATCATTGCTTTGGTAATATTTTTCAAGATATTTTCTTTGTTGAATTTGGTGAGTCAAAAGCCACTTATTTAAATAAAATTAAAGAAACACATGAAATCCATGCTTTTGTTGATGATAAATATGACAATCTAGTGGATGCGAAAAATGCCGGTGTTGAGCACTGCATTATGATAAAACAACCGCATAACAAAGTATTTAGAGATAAAATCACTTGTGCGCACGATTGGTATGAAATTTCTTATATCATTCAAACATGGCATGAAAAAACATGGTCGGTACAGTAAGCTAAACTTGGTATTAGCGATGAAGCTCTCAGTTATACTATGTATTTGAGTTTTTCAATTTGTAGTTTTAATTAGT
>Ga0209396_1003313_pt1 | contig 16351 bp, 13 predicted proteins | sample GOMGulsemesocosm_6_FD_184638 | JGI IMG/M metagenome (GOLD analysis project Ga0209396, IMG submission 184638) | Methane-oxidizing microbial communities from mesocosms in the Gulf of Mexico - GOM8C Gulf of Mexico (SPAdes) (version 2) | ecosystem: Environmental > Aquatic > Marine > Cold seeps...
GCAAAGCAAGGCTTCATAGTTGAATTCCACCAAGATGCAGCCTCAATGAAATGGTATGACTCAGGTGGTGGCCGAGGCTTAAGGCTAGATGATAAGTTAGTTTATGCCTCATTAAATGAGAACCAAGAAATCGAAACAAAACAAGCTACAAAAAATGAACTTGGTACTTTAATTGATCAACTTCATAGAACAGCCGGCATTTTAGGCACCGTAGGCCATGAAGATTTAGGTGTATTAATTTTAGGTGTAGCTGCTGCTTTATATTTTTTAGCCTTAGCATCAGGCGTGATATTTTTATTGCCCACTTTAGTTAAGTCTTTATTTGCTTTACGCCAAAATAAAGGTTCTAGTCGATTTTGGTTAGACAGCCATAACCTTGTTGGAATTATGAGCTTACCTTTTCACTTTATTATTGCATGGACAGCTGTTGTATTCGCTTTTCACGACCCTTTTTATGGTGGTTTATCTGTCGTTTATGGTGATAAACCATTATTTGAAAGAGGTGAAAGATCTGAACAAACATATCAACTAAGTGAACTACCAAAAATTGAGCACTATATAAATACAGTTAAAACAATTGCCCCTGATCATGCCCTCAAATCATTAGAGTTTTCACGCCTTGATACCGCATCACCTTCCGTTACAATTGCAGTACAAACTCAAACGCAAATGATGCGAGGAGGCTATAGTGATTATATATATATGAACCCTTTCAGCATGAAAGTGAGCTTTTCAAGTGTACCAAATGATCAAAGTAGCGCCTACAACCCAATTGTGAAGAGCTTCTTTGGTTTACATTTTGGGAATTATGCTGGTGATTTAGGTCGTTGGATTTATTTTATAATGGGATTAATGGGTGCATTCTTATTTTACAGTGGAAACTTATTATGGCTTGAAAAACGCAGAGTCAAACAGCCTCAACAACAGAAATCGAGCCGTATTATGGCAGCGTTAACTGTTGGTGTATGTTTAGGTTCAATTTTAGGTGTCGTTACAACCTTAGTCGCAACAAAGTGGTTATACTTATTTACACAAGTAGTTAATATATCCTACTTGTATATCTATTATGCTGTATTTGCTTCTGCGATCATCATTAGTTTTGTAAAAGGAGCCGCATTCGCTGCAATACACTTACAGCGTTTAATCGCTTATACATGTGCGGCAATTCCTTTTTCAACATTAGTATTATCACAAAGTAACCATGCAGTTGAACTCACAACAGCTAACATAGCACTCAATACTGTAGCTGGATTATTTGCGGTTTGCTTTTATTTAACAGCAAATAAAACAAAACAAAGATCATTATCAGGCGATAAAAATAGTGTTTGGGCTATGAAAGCGAGTTCAAGACAAGAGAAAGAAAAATCTCAAGTTTGCTTAACGAATATTAGAAAATGAGGTAAGAAACCTAAGAGTTCATCTAATTTAATGAAGTACATTCTATAATTCATAGCATTATGTAGTTATGAATTATAGAGCACCATTCAAAACATATACTTTAATATTGTTGATATTTAGATCAAAATTTACCCCTTGAAATTAACCTAAAGTAGACCAACTCGCGCTCGAGCAATACTGTTCTAATAACTTCAAAAACACCTTAACTTTTGAGGGTAAATACTCTCGATGAGGGTACACGGCATAAATTGGAACTGACGCAGCTTGATAATCAGGTAACAGCGAAACTAATTTTCCCGACTGTAGAAGATCGTCAATAGTTACTTTTGCTAACATAGTAACGCCTAACCCATCGAGTGCAGCTGCAATAATCGCTTCAACAGAATTAATTGATAAGCTCCCTTTTAGAGAAACACCTATTTTCTCTCCTGTTAATTTATGTATAAATGTTTTTGAATATGGAGAAGCTTGTACCGATAGAGCCAACCATTGATGATCAACTAATTCTGAAGGCTCAGTTGGTACCTCGCAATTGGCAAGGTATTGTGGAGATGCAATTAACATTGCAGGGGTATCACAGAGTTTTTTAGCGATTAAATTTGAATCTTTTAAATCGCCAACTCTCAGAGTTAAATCAATCCCCTGCTCTACAACATTGATTATTGAATCATCGAGTTGCAGATCAACATTGAGTTTTGGATATAACTCACGAAGCTGCTTAATAACAGGTATCAAAATTGTACGACCAAAAGGAATGGGTGCTGAAATTCGCAAAGTCCCTGTTGGTTGATTTTGATAATTATGTAACTCGTCTAAAGCAAACTCTGCACGATTTACAATATGCTCACAATGGCGATAATATTTCTCTCCCGCTTCAGTGAGGCTAAGTTTTCTGGTAGAGCGATTAAATAATTGCGCATCTATTTGCTGTTCAAGCAGTTTTATTTGTTTGCTTACAGCTGACTTTGCAACGCCGAGCTGTCGGGCAGCCTCGGAAAAACTCTTAGCTTGAACAACTTTAGTAAAAACACCAATTCGCTTTAATTCTTCCATATACCAAACCCGCCACTTTTCGTTCTCTTTTAGTGAACACAGTAGTTCATTTTTACCATCTAGTAAACTTAATGGATACATATAAACTAGTCATTATCAACTAAGCACTTATTATTTGAATTCAAGACCGATTAAACAGGAAACTAAAAATGATTAAATTTGTAATGAACCTAACTCGCCACCCAAAAATGAGCCGCCAAGATTTTAAAAATTACTGGGAGCAACATCATGCACCGTTATTTTTAAAAAATGCAGAAAAACTGGGTGCAAGAAAATATATTCAATCTCTTACAATTGACTCTCCATTGAATCAGGGGCTTAAAGAGTCACGTGGAATGTTAGATACATTTGATGGCGTAGCTGAGGTATGGTTTGATTCTGAGCAAGCTTTAATTGAAGGCATGAGTTCAGAAGAAGGACAACAAATAGCCGCTGCGTTACAGGCCGATGAAAGTAATTTTATTGACCATTCAAAGTCTGCTGCATACATTGTTGAAGAACAAGAATTATTATAAAACGATAGCTAAACTGTTTGTTATGTAATGATAATAATTCCAAATATAGTAAAGGAAAAAGCACGCTTTTCCCTTTACTAAGTATGTTTACAACAAATTAGCTGGGCAATTTGTATAAACCCTCTTTCTTTTTAATCTTTAAAAACGATAAGTAACTGAAGCACCTGTCGTACGTGGATCAACAATACCAGCATAACCTTGCGGATATCTTCGGCCAACAGGCTCTATTGATGTTAAACCTTGTTCATCAAAAACATTATTAATAAATACGGTAAATAACCAGCTTTCTTGTTCGTAGTTTAAATCAAGTTTTGCAACTTTATAATCTCCAGCAACACGCTCTTCGCTATTTGTAATTTCTCCAAAATAATCATCTACATAATTAGCTGAAAAACCGATATCAAACCCTTGTGCAAACCAGTATCTCGCACCTAGATTTGCAGTTACACCTGGCGCTGAATTTAGCTCATTACCATCAATATGTTGGTAGTTTTCGTTACCATCTTTTATTTCAGACTTTAATAAACCTAAACCACCATTAATTTTAAAGTCAGGTGTCAGCATTGCTGAAAACTCAAGCTCTGCACCATACGTAACAACATCTTCAATATTATTTATTTTACGTTCTAAATCAGGTGCTTGATAACCAGAATAATCATTATAGAAAAGGTTACTACTAATATTTATCTTGCCATTGTCAAAACTTGAACGTAAACCTGTTTCAAACGTATTTACTGTTTCAGAGTCATAATAATAATACTCACCAGTACTCCATACTAATGCGCCACCACCAGCGTTATAGCCTCTACGCGCACTAATTGATGCAGTTGTGGTATCAGATATTTCATATTGCAGTACTACTTTTGGTAACTTAATCGTTTTATCTTGATCAAGTACTGATGTTTGTGAATTACCCTCTACTACTCGAGTGAAGTCTCGGTATTGTGATTCTTTTTCTATTCGAGCACCGGCAATAACAGTGAAAGCTTCATTGAGTGCATAGCTCACTTCACCATAAATTGCTTTTGAATCACTTTCATCATGACCAAAATAACTATAAGAGCTTGTACTTGTATAATCTTGTTCACGTTCAAAATAAGCTAGACCAACAAAGCCTTTAAAATCAGGGTTATTTAAGCCAAAGTTTAACTTACCGTCAAAAGTTGTAACAGTTTCGTCCATTTGTAATTGTTGCTGACGAGCAAGGTTTTCTTCGTATGTATCAAACCCCCAATTGTAATCCATATATGCAGCTAATATATCAAAGTTCATATCATGGCTTAATTCATAATCAATATGAAGGCTTGTTGTTTTTGATTCAGTATCCATATAGCGTTGCATCATAGGAACTAAGTCCCAAGGATTTTCAGCAGTGTAATAGTTACGACCCGTATTTCCTTTTTCATCATTACTTGAAAATGTAAGCAAGGAACTTAAATTATCGAGTGACTTAGGCTCCCATAATAATTTACCTTTAAAACGCTGGGTCTTAACTTCATTTAAATCAAAACGTGGCTCATTGCCATCAAAAATGACACTATTGTCAAAACGCTCACCATCTAACAGTTGAGCTGTAAAACGAAAAGCCAACTCATTCTCAATTAAAGGTCCTGATGTCATAAAAGAAGTATCAGTGTAACTACTTTGGTTTCTGTAACCCACTCTCGCAGCACTTTCCCAATCATAGGTAGGATCTTTTGTTTTAATAAAAATCATACCAGCTAAACTATTTCGACCATTACTGGTAGATTGCGGGCCGCGAAACACTTCAATTTGCTCAATATCCCAAATACCTGTGTCACCCGTTAAGTCAGCCATAAATGGCTCTGCAACACCATCGATTAAAGTGGTTACACGCGCTTTCGCACCGCCTGACACACCATTAAAACCAGTCGCTGAGCCATTACCTGAAATGCCACGAATATCCGGAACTGCACCTGATAAAACAACGATGTTTGGAATATCAGCTACTGTGCTACTGATACTTATATGCTGTAAACTTTTTAAAGTTTCTTCTGTGATCACCGAAACTGAAGACGCTGTATCCTTAAGTTTTCGATTCGCTTTTTCACCGTATACAACAATTGTTTCTAATGATTCCTCTTTTGAACTATTTACTAGCTCTTGCGCAAAAGCTCCTTGAGTTGAAATTCCTAAAATAGCACTGGCAATTGCACTTAAGCGTACTTTTTTATTTAACATCGTTTTCCCTAGTTTCATCAGTTGTTAAAGTATTAATTTCTAAAAACATTATTTTTCGCGGATTATACTTAACACCCAACAAACTTCAATCTAAATGACAATAATTTTCATTTGTGTTGATGTTTTTATATTGGGAAATTGATACTGATCAATAATCAAGCTGATTTAAAGGAGATAATATTTCACATTTAAACTAGCAAATAAAAATCATTTGCATTACGATCCTGATTGGCGATGCCATACATGTACAAAAATCACACTACCCATAGAGATAACAAGCTTAACAACTTACAAATTAGGATTTATAAATGACAGACAATCGACCAAAGAACTTAGATTTAAGCACCATGGCATTGCCAGTAATGGGCGTTGCTTCAATTCTCCACAGGATCAGTGCTGTCGTTATTTGGGTAGGAATGGCTTTATTATTACCCGCTTTATATTTTTCATTAAAATCTCCTGAAGGCTTCGATGAAATCAAAACCCTACTGACAGAAAACTTTTTCGGCCAATTTTTCATCTGGGGATTCCTTACTGCACTAGGTTATTATATTTTGGGGAGTCTCAAACACATCATTCAAGAATTTGGCTATTTTGAAACTTTAGAAGGCGGACGTGCAATTTCCCAAGTTGCCATAGGTTTAGGCATAATATTAAGTGTATTGATTGGATATTGGGTGTGGGGCTAACAATGAAAAGAAATGGCATATATGAATGGATATTCCAACGTTTTAGCACGATATTAATCACTATATATAGCATCGTTTATATAGGTTTATTTTTGTCTATTGAAACATATGATTATGCGTCTTGGACAACAATGCATAGTGCAATTTGGTTTAAGGTTTATTCAACCATTACACTTATTATTATTATGGTAAACTCACTTCTCGCGGGCTGGCAAATTGGTACTGATTACACACAAAAAGTACCTTTACCAGGTTTTGGCATGATGTTTCACAGTTTTTATACTGTAGTTACGATAGGGATGCTAGTGTTTGGTTTATATATTTTATGGTTAGTTTAAAGCCTCAGTATTACTAAAATGACACATTGAAAAGGTCTGACATCATCAGACCTTTTGTGTTATTTCAGCTCAATAAAGTTTTCATTTGGTAAAATAATCTCAGCCATCGCCCCTACCCCAGACTCATTATTAACTAAATCCAATGAGCCACCGTGTTGTTCAATGATGTTACGGCATAGCGCAAGGCCAATGCCGCTACCGGTTTCTTTAGTAGTATAAAATGGTACAAATAAATTGTCAGGATTAGATATACCAGTACCAGAATCAATAATTCGTATTTGTATTTTTTGTTGTACTTGATTCAAATTAACCTTTATTCCTACTTCTGCTGAGCTTGCTTCTATTGCATTTTTTATCAGGTTGATCATAACTTGCTCAAGCAAAATGGAATCTGCAAAAAATTGGTCAATATTATTTTCTATGATGATCTTATTATTAAATAAGGTACCAATTTTATGAGTGAATTCATCGCTGCTTAACAAGCATGCTTTTACATTGAAATTACGATAAATAGTTGCATATCGATTTACAAATTTCTGTAAAGTTTCACTGCGATTAACAATCACTTCTAATGCCGCTTTAGATCTGGGTTCAGTGGCGGGCATTTCAGCCATAGATTGTGCCAATGACTTTATTGGCGTCAAAGAGTTATGAATTTCATGACTTAACACCCTAATAATTTGTAACCAAGAGTCTTGCTGAGTTTTTCGTATTGCCTTTTCGATATCAGTTAATACTAAAAGGTGATATTTTTCATCGCCCTGTATAAAGTTACTTTGTCTCAGTTGCCAATTAGCTTTATTTAATTGCTCTTTTAACTGCCACTGTCCTTGCTCATTTAATACCAAACCCAATTTAGTTGATCGGGTATGTTTTAGTGTTATCCAAGGTTGTTTGCACCAAATGGAAAAAGCGTCATTCGCATGGCTTAATTGCAAACGATCATTAAAAACCACTATCGGTGTATCCAACTGCTCGATTAATTGATAGAGCACAAAAGCATCTTGATCATAACGCTGTTTTCTTTGTTGAAGCTCGATCGCCAATTCGTTAATGTCATCTGATAAATGATGGATAATGCCACTTGAACATAAAGGCCTAGCGCGTAAGCTATAATCTTCTAGCCTAACAGCTTCAACCATGCTTGTTAGACGATAAAATGGATTGATGATCCGTCGATAAAAACGAACAAAGCATATTGCTAACGGCCCCCCTATCACTGATATCAAAGTCACAGATATCAGTATTGACGCATCTAGTAAAAACAATACCCAAAATACAAAAACAAATACCAGTATAGAAATACCTACAGCAAATGATTTTAGTTGTGACTCAAGCGATTTATGCACCCGTGACTAAGCTCCCTTTAAATGACATTACAAACCTCAAATTTCTTTGGTTTTAATATCAAATTTTTCTAATCTGCGATAAATAGCACTTTTACTAATGCCAAGTAATTCTGCAGCTTCATGCACTTGTCCATTTGTTTCTTTTAGTGCCATCTGTAATAATTCTCGCTCAGCTGTTTCTAACGTCATCAAAGTCAAACCCGAACTTTGTTGATCTGATACTTTAAGACCTATATCTTCACAGCCTATAAACAAACTATCTTGTGAAGGCTCAAACATAAGCACGGCACGTTCCATCACATGGCTTAATTCCCGAATATTTCCTGGCCATTTATATGCGATGAGCTTTGTTTCCACATCTGGCGAAAGATACAAGTCCCCGAGGTTATATTTTTGCGCATGTTTTTTCACAAAGTACTGCGCTAAAGGCATGATATCTTGTTTACGCTCGCGTAATGGTGGAATATGCAACTCAATGGTATTCAGGCGAAAGTATAAGTCTGAGCGGAATACTCTTTGTGCTAACATTTCTTCAAAATCAGCATTTGATGCACTGATCAAACGCACATTTGTATGTTCAGTGGTACTCGAACCTACTTTTTCATACTCACCAGATTCTAATACGCGCAGCATTTTTGCCTGCTGAGATAAAGGGATGGTGCCAACTTCATCTAAAAAAAGCGTTCCTTGTTGTGCCATTTCAAAACGACCAATACGATTCTCTTTTGCGTCAGTAAATGCGCCTTTTTTATGACCGAACATTTCACTTTCAAATAAAGATTCTGGAATAGCGCCCATATTTACAGTCACTAAACTTTCTTGGTTTCGCATTGATAACTTATGTATTGTCTGTGCAATACTTGACTTACCTGTACCATTTTCACCTGTCAGTAAAATAGTCGCATCGGTCTGTGCTATGCGTTGTATTTTTTTGTATAGCTTTTCCATTTGCGGGCTACACCAAAGCAATTCTTCGCTTTGTTGCAACACAGAGTTTTGTTGTTTTAAGCTTGAATTTTGCTGCTCTAATCCTTGTAAGCGTAACTGTTGTTTTATGACTTGTAGCAACCTTTGATTGTCCCAAGGTTTAGCAATAAAATCTCCAGCGCCTTGTTGCATTGCTTGTACCGCAAGTTCAACGCTAGACCAAGCTGTCATCGCAACAACTGGAATATCACTCATATTTTTTTGCTGCTGCTTTAAAAACCGTAAGCCTTCTTCACCAGAGGTTGTATCGTTAGAATAATTCATATCTAGCAAAATAAGATCTACATTTTGCTGCTTAATCATTTCTAAAGCCAAATCTGGTGATTGCGCTTCAATCACCTGATAGTCATGATTACTCAACAAAAAGTGTACACTCAGTCGTACATCTGCTTTGTCATCAATCACTAAAACCGTTTTACTCATGCTTTACTGCCCACTAAATTATTTTTATTATTTATCAACTAGAGCTTTAATTCAGTATATTCATTAAATATGAAAGAAATTAAAGCTCAGTTTTAGTTATTTTAATTATCTAAACTACCAGTAAATAACATATTTATTCATTTCTAAGCGCTTTAACCGGATCATTTATGATAACTTTTCTCACTGGTAGATAACAGGCTATAAAAGCAATCAATAGAATAATTGGAAATGTAATAAACAAAGAAAATTGGTTTAACTCAATTGCTTGTACATAGTACTGCCTAGTAAAAAGGTATATCGCAGCCGATACAAAAATACTGACCACTAACCCTATTACAACAGGAACAAAACTTTCTTTTAGTACCATGCTAATAATACGTTCTGTTTTGGCGCCAAGCGCTAAGTGAATGCCAAGCTCATAACGACGCATTTGCGTACTGTAATTTAACACACCATAAATACCCGCAGCGGCCAATGTTAATGCCAATAAAGTCAGTACGATTGCTAACCCCGCAGCAAGTTTGTGACGGTAAATCAGATCTTGATGCTTGTCTGATAATGCACTAAATTTCGCAATTCTGATATCAGGATTAATGTGATTCAACAAATCCAAAATATGAGATTTTTTCAGCTGTGAATCTGATTTAACTTTAATTTCAAAACCAATAAATATAAAAGAAGAAAATGGCAAGTAATAACGCTCAGCTGGGCTGTAATCTTTATCATTAGGATTGAAATAATCAGCAACAATACCGACCACTTTTAAAGGTTCTTCAGGATCAAGCATAAATACTTTTCCGACAGCATCACCATCAGGAACAAGGCGACGTGCCAATGATTCACTCAAAATAACTTCTAAAATATTTTGGTCTGGATTCACTTGTTCAGTAAAGGTGCGACCTTGAATAATCGGCAACTGTAATAAATCAAAGAAATTATGGTCAACTAAATTGATTCTGAACTCACCTAATCGCTTTTCATTAATATCGTTTAAATCGATGCGAATTCTGCCACTTCCTATTGGCGCCATAAGTGCTCTTGATACTTGTTCAACCTGAGGCAGTGCAGACAATTTATTACGCATTTCATACGTGAGTAAATCAAGTGATTCACGTTCTTCATAGCTTTTACCTTGATCTATACGTAAGTGATAAACCTGATCAGCATTAAAGCCTAGGGGTTTAAAAACCGTCGTTAAAGATTGCTCAATGACGATTGACGCACCAATTAACAAAATACTTGCTAAAGCGACCTGAGAAGCAATTAATAAATTACGTGTTTTTGCCGAAATTTGAAGCCCAGCGCCTTTACCGCTACTTTGCAATTGGCCCTTAAGATCATCATATCGAACAACGCGACTAGATAACTTAGCAAATACAGCTGACAATATAAGCGTCGTTAATACGGTAAATAATAGCGTGACCCAATCAATTCCTAATTCAGCTAATCTAGGTAATTGTGTAGAAGCCAATTCTTGTAATATAACAAAACCCCAACCCGCTAACACTAAACCAGCTAGTGCAGCAACCGTGCACAGAATAAGGCTTTCAGCAAACATAGCAGTAAATAAATGGCTTGGTTTTGCACCTAAAGCAGCCTGTATTGCCATTGTTCTTTGCTTTTGTGCTGCACGAGACAAAAATAGGTTAGTCACATTTGTCGCTGCGATTAATAACAATCCTATTACGCCGGCCAAAAGTAATAATGCGATGCTTTGGCTATTACCCACAATGCTCTGCTTTAACGTCTTTAAATCTGCACTGAGTGAAAATCCAGCTTCATAGTTTTCATTATCTTTATAAGCTACATTTAACTGTTTAGCTAAAATGACACTTGCTTGCTCTAAGCTCACGCCTTTTTTGAGTTTACCAATAGCCTTAATTGAGCCTGTTTTCATGCCCCAAGCAATCGGATCACTGCTTTGATAATCCCATGCTAACCAGGCTTCTACATCTTTATTTCTATAAATTTGAGGCTCTATGAAAGATTCAGCTGTTACGCCAATGATGCTATAACTGATATCACCCACTTGTGTTTTACTACCAATAACGTTGTCATTACTGTTGAACCATTTTTTCCAACTAGCATAGCTTAAAACAATCACAGGACGATTTTGCTCTAAGCCTTCTGCATTACTAAAACTTCTGCCTAAATGCATAGGTATAGATAATAGAGAGAATAACTCAGGCGTAACATAAGCCACCGGAATTCTCGGTTGTTCACTATGTTCGGTATAGCTCTGCGTTTCATAATGGATCAAAGCCATATCTGACATTTGAGTTTGGTTTTTATACCAAAGTAACATACCAGGCAAAGTTTGCCCGCTAGAACTACCATCACCTTCTATATGAGTGCTTTGGTCCATTACAACAAGCTTGTCTGCCTCAGGATAAGGTAAGTCTTTAATAAGCAATAAGTGATTAAGATTAAAAATACAGATCAATGCTCCTAAAGTTAAGGCTAGCGTGACAATAATGGTGGCAGAAAAACCACCAACGCCACTCAATGAACTTAAAGCTAATTTGAATTCCTGACGTAATGCTTTCATATTGCCTCCTGCAAGGTTAATTCATTGGCCATAACGCCATCCAGTAAATGTAATTGGCGTTTAGCCATATCTGCATAACGAGGATCATGGGTTACCATGCAAATCGTTGTACCATTTGCATTAAGCTCAGCTAGCATTTCCATTACGGCATCACCATTAATTGAATCTAAGTTACCAGTAGGTTCATCCACCAGCAATAATGCTGGATCACCTACTAAAGCGCGGGCAATTGCAATTCTTTGTTGCTGGCCACCAGAAAGTTGATTAGGTTTATGTCCTGCACGATGCGACATTTTAACTTTTTCTAAACTTTCCATAACGCTTTTTTCAATTTGAGCTTGTGTCAATTCCTCATCACGATAGCGCAACGGCAATGCGACGTTATCAAATACACTAAGCTCATCTATCAAATTAAATGCCTGAAAAACAAAACCAATTTTTAAATTTCTTAATACTGCACGTTCATTTACCGATAACTGACTAACATCTTGTCCTTCAATAAAATATTGACCGCTACTAGGAGTATCTAATAAACCTAAAATAGATAACAAGCTTGATTTACCGCAACCTGACGGGCCAGAGATAGAAACATAATCTCCATCAGTAATTGCCAAGTTTACCCCTCTTAGGGCATGGGTTTCCATTTCATCTGTCAAAAATACTTTTGTAATGCCTGACATTTGAATTTTTAATACTGTGTTTGATGAATTGTTCATAATTTGTTCCCGCTTAGTCTGTTATTGTTATTTGTGGAACGTCCTGCCAACGGGACATATCTGATAGGATAAATGAATCACCGGAGTTGGCTCCAGTTATTATTTGAATATATTCATTTGTTTCTTCGCCATAAGATACATTTACCGCTTCAGCCAAGTCGTTATTGCTTTGTAATTTAAATAATTTACCGTTTGAACCAGGTAATGCATTGATAGGTTTTTTCACATAGAACACATCGCTTAAGTTATGTGTAAAAATAGTACCGTTAATATTTAATTCTGGACGTGCATTTTGAGGTAAAGTACTGAGTAACTCTATTTCAACTTGAATGCTGCCTTGTACAACAACAGGATTTATTCGGCTTACGATGCCATCAATAAGTCCACCTCGCGTATCAATACTCACTTTTTGATTGTTCTTTACTTGTTGCATTTGAGACTGAGGGATCGTTAGATTAGCGATAAGATTATCCATACTTCCAACCAGTGCTAATTGCTGGCCAAAACTAACGCTTTGCCCTAATTCAACTGGCAAGCTTTGCAATACACCATCAATACCCGCTCTTACGGTCAAACTCTCAAACTTAGTATTAATCACATTGACTTGCTCTTGTTGTTGCTCAATTTGATCTTTTGCTATGGCTAGATTTTCTTGGTGAAGCTGACGTAATTGAACCAAACGTTCTTTTTCAATTTTGAGACGACGAGTAAGTTGTCTTTCGTTCAATTGAGTCCCTTTGAAATCTATTTTAGATACAATGCCTTTTGCAACTAGCGGTGTTTCGGCTTCAACATTCAACTGTGCCACTTCTAAATTAGATAATAATTGTTCTAATTGTGCTTGATGAGATAAAGCCTCCCTTTTTTGGTTGATCAGCAAACGACGATAATTTGTATTTCGTGTATCAAGTTCACGATGTGCATCTTTAACTTGTTGTTCAATTTCAGGATCTGTTAATCGCAGCAAGATACTTTGTGCATTTACGATGGCGCCTGGTTTTAAAATGATTTCATCTACTGTGCTATTTGTCGGCGCAGTTAACAGTCTTTGCACCTTAGATTTAAGTTTTCCATAACCTTGAACTTGTACAGCTAAATCCCCTTTTTGTACTTTTCCAGTCCATATATCAGCTCTTTGTACTTTACTCGCTGCACCGGGTTGTACGGCCATCCAACTGATCAAACCAAATGCGCATATGCCTGCAATAATAAATTTCTTTGTTTTTTGATTTTTATTTTTTTGAACTTCTTTTATTTTAACGTCCATCATTCACTCCTTAATCTGTTGATTGATTAAGAGCAACTGCCGTGCCAAACACTTACAGCATTGATTTATAGTAACTTTATACTAAATCGACTTGATATCAGTATTTAAAATTCCCATATTCATAAATTTTTTTTTACGAAATCATAAATAGGTTAATTAGCCTGTGTTATCTTTTTAAATTTAGTGTTTAGAAGCTTAGAGGAGTAATATTTTATATTTTTGCAAATTAGGTAATCACGACAGCATGGGCATGACTTATAAATAAGTAAAATTAAGGTAAGAATTATGGCCCAAGTAACATTAATTTTGAATGCTACTGAGCCAACTATTTAACTAAAATAAGCATTTGATTTTGACGACTTTAAATTGTTTCTTTTTTTGCCAGAATAAACATTTTGGCAAGTTGCATTGATACTTTGCCAAAATCCCAGAAAGTATCGGTATTTGAATTGATATTAACTGAAATTGACATGTCATATTCAGGGATCACCATTAACCAACTTTGAGCACCTCTAGATACTCCACCATGATTCGCTAAGGTTATTTCACCAAACTCGTCATCAACCTTAATTGTCATAAATCTCCAACCTAATGCGTAACCATTAGGAGTTTCACTGCCATTAGGTAATATTTGAGGAGTCCAAAAGGTATTTCGAGTTTTTTTAGAAATAAAGTCATTTTGTAAAAATGCACTGCCCATTTTAACGAGATCTGACGAAGTAGAAATAAAACCACCTCCAGCTAATCTATGGCTAAGATCAACTTTGCGCCATTTTCTTACCTGAGGATTAATACCTTTATTATTCCAATAAAAAGAAGCTAAGTGACTAGAATCTTCAAGCTTAAACTCAGCCATCGTTGCATTCATTTCTAAGGGGTCAAAAACCTGTTTTTGCATAATATCTAGATAAGGTGTATTTACTGCATTTTCCATCACTGCACTGAGTAAAACAGATCCTAATGTTGAATAATGATACTGAGTTCCAGGTTCAAACAAAAGTTCACTGTCATCAAAAACACTCAGTGAATCCTCTACATTTTCGTATCGTGTAGATAAAGAAATCGTTTTATACAAACCTAAGTAATCTGTATTTTCTTTATAATGAGGTAAACCTGCGGTATGCGACACTAGCTGACGACCTGTCATTTCACGCCATTTTTCATTAGGTAAATCTGTCATATAATTTGAAATTGGTTTATCTATATTTATCAGGTTTGCATCTACCATTCGAGCAAGTGCTGTTCCAGTAAGTGCTTTAGCCGTACTGCCTATTCTAAATTGTGTATTGATCGTAACCGGAATTTTGGCTTCTATATCCGACCAGCCAGAAACACCCGACCAAACTAATTCACCATTGATTGCAACTGCTGCCGAAATTGCAGGCGCATTAATATTTATCTTATGTTGCGTTAATAATTCAAGGGCGTCATTAGCAGTTTCTCTATATGCTTCTTGATGTAATTTTTGATCGGTAGGGTTTTCATTGGGAATATCAATAAACTGATAGAACAATGGAAAAGCAATCTTTCCTTTATGAGCAAAGCCGTCATAAACAGGCCAAATAACCCCGGTTAAAATTAATACTAATCCAACAGTTAATATCTTAACCTTCGATAACTTTAGCATTTATATACTTCCTTAATTTAATATATTTAAATACTAAAAATATTTGTCCATAAAAGCTTGCCGATTTTAAAAAACTCTAATCATTTTCAAAAATGATTAGAGTTTTTTGAAATTCTACCTACTTTCATTGGGCTGGATGGGGTCAAGTCTTGAATCGTGCGATAACTTTACATACCGTTGAATAATGAAAACTGAAGGGGGTCAAATCTAGCTTATAAAACCCATGATGCACGATTCAAGACTTGACCCCAGAGACTCGTAGACAGCTTTGATAAATCTGGATTTATTTTATTATTATCTATGTTAACTTCTTAAATACTTTTTTATATAAAAAGAATGACAGAATCGAGATCAATATGAAACAAGGCAATACATATAAAAATATATGGGGGGCATTTTCCACTCTTTGTTCTTCATTTATAAATGGAAAAGCAAGTTCTTTGTATGATTGTAAAAAAACAAAAAAATTCATGCTAGAAATAATTAAGATGCTGATAAGATAGATCAAATATGATTGGAATTTTTTCATATTATTTTACCTCCCAAAACCAAATTTCTTTGCTATTATTGAGATCAGAAACGACTCCAAAAAATTCATATACAGCTCTAGTAGTCATATTACTGCCAGTTATTTCATCTTTATTCCATAGATCAATATGATCACCACTTCTATTAGGAACAGATTCATTTCCACGCTGCCAATAGTCTTTAAAGAAAACAATACCGGTTTTTCCATCAAGATCATCTTGAAATGTACTCGGACTGATTTTTTCAACTTTACCTAACCAATTAAAGCTAGATTTATTAAGCCAAACAGCCATCTCTTCAGCAAGAAGAATATGCTTCATGCCCTCGTGTCCCCAACATTTTTTTACTTTGGCCCCGATAGTTACTACACCAGATTTAATTAATGCATCGCTTAAGTTAATAGCGCAATAATTACCAAATGGACTAGAGCTATTCGGCTGCTTATTTTGGCACCTTGCTTTTATTAGACTTTTCTCCGGGAAATTTTTCCATAATTCATTAAATTTTGACATTTTATATCCTTATAAATTAGGTTTTAATTTATGACTTCAAGCCAGCCTGTAGAATTACTCACTTTAAACACATGTTCCATATCAGGAACACAATACTGATATTCAATTTCTTTTACAATCGAAAATTTTTACTTTTTATTGATTTTACTAGAATGAAGATCATGATGGGTTTTATAAATAATTATTTTAACTGACGTAA
>Ga0209396_1003315_pt1 | contig 16347 bp, 12 predicted proteins | sample GOMGulsemesocosm_6_FD_184638 | JGI IMG/M metagenome (GOLD analysis project Ga0209396, IMG submission 184638) | Methane-oxidizing microbial communities from mesocosms in the Gulf of Mexico - GOM8C Gulf of Mexico (SPAdes) (version 2) | ecosystem: Environmental > Aquatic > Marine > Cold seeps...
ATATAGTTGAAATACGTTTTAAAAATAGTAGAAAAACTTTTTTTAGAAATATAAAAAACATTCCACTTTTAGTTGGAGATGTTGTTGTTGTTGATGCAAGCCCAGGATATGATGTGGGTGTAGTTTCCGTAATTGGAGAACTAGCAAGAATACAAGTTCGTAAAAAAACATCAAACTTTAAAGCTCATGAGGCGCGAAATATAAAAAATAAAGCGACAAAAGAGGATATTGAAAAATGGCAACTTTCTAGAAATAAAGAATCTGAAACTATGCTTAAAGCTCGTCAAATAGCTTCTGAAGTTGGTTTGAAAATGAAAATTTCTGACGTTGAATACCAGGCGGATGGTACAAAAGCTATGTTTTATTACACAGCAGATGAACGTGTTGATTTTAGACAATTAATTAGAGAATTAGCTGAGTTTTTCAAGGTAAAAATTGAAATGAAGCAAATTGGTGTTCGTCAAGAAGCTGCTCGTTTGGGTGGTATTGGTTCTTGTGGGCGTGAATTATGTTGTTCAACTTGGTTAACTGATTTTAGATCAGTTTCTACAGCTTCTGCTCGTTACCAACAGTTGTCTTTAAATCCAGAAAAATTGGCTGGACAGTGTGGTAAACTTAAATGTTGTTTGAATTATGAATTAGATACTTATGTTGATGCTTTAAAAGCATTTCCACGTACGGACATAAAACTAAATACTGCAAAAGGAAGAGCGTTTCACATTAAAACGGATGTGTTTAAAAAGCAAATGTGGTATTTATATGAAAACGGATCTGAAGGTGCTGGATCAGGATTTATTCCTATCAAGCCTGATAAGGTAAGAGAGATTATAAAAATGAACAAAGATGGTAAAAAACCTCATGATCTAAAAGATTTCATGGAAGCCGTTGAAGAGAAAGTACCAGATTATACTAATGTGGTTGGACAAGATAGTTTGAATAGGTTTGAACACGTGTTTAAACGTAAAAAGAAAAAGACATCTAACTCTAAAAATAAACAAACTAAAGTAGCTAAAAACACTACTTCTGAATCAACTAAATTTTCTCAAAAAAACAAAAAAAATAAGGGTAAAGAGAATTCTAATAAGTCGGTTGATAACGAAAAGGCGAACAGAAATAATCCTAATTATAAAGGTCCTAAAGGTAAAGGGAAACCTGCAGATAGAAAGCAAAATAAGCCGAGTAAAACCAAACAGACTCCACAAGGGAAAAAACCTAAAAAGGAATTAACTGCAAAGCAAATTGCTAATAACGAAAAGGCTAACCGTAACAACCCAAATCAACAAAAAAAGGATCAAAAAAATCCAAATGAGAAGGGTAGACAGCCAAAAAGGAAAAAGTCAACTAAGCCAAAGCCACAACAAAAACCTAAATCAGATGATAAAAAAGATTAGTGTACTACTTGTAATATTAAGTGTATTTATGGGGTTAACATCTTGTGATCAGGGTGTGATTTATGAAAATAATCAGTCATTTGAAGGTAACACTTGGAAATATGATGATGTTAAAACATTTTCATTTACTATGATGGATTCAATGACACCATGTAAAATATTCTTAAATATGAGAACTACATTAGACTATGAATTTAGTAATATCTATATGAATTTGTATTCGGATTACCCGAATGGAACGCTTGATACTGCGGCTTTAGAGTTCTTTTTAGCAGAGCCTAACGGAAAATGGCTAGGTAACGTAAGTGGAACTGTTATTGAAAATAAAGCAATGATTATGAAAGGTTATTTAACCGATCCAGGTGTTTATACGTTTAAATTAGAACAAGCTATGTTTGATAATGATTTAGGAGAAATTTTAGACATTGGATTTAGAGTAGAACATTTAACTGCAGAAGAATAGTTTACTAATTATTGATAAAAATTAAGCCCATAAAACTTTAGTTTTATGGGCTTTTTTAATGTTGTGTGATTCTGAGTTATTCTTCTAGGATAACTTTGAATTCTGAGTTGAAAATTACCTTTCCATCTCGTTTTGTAGCGTCTTCTAAAGTCATGAATCCTTTAATTTTTGTGGTTTTTCCTTTTGAAATTAAATCAGATAATTGTTTAGGTGTTAGTTTTTTACCCATAAATACAAAAGGGATAACTGTTTTACATCCTTTTTGGAAATTTGAACACCCATAAGCAGATTTACCTTTTAATAAATGCCCTGTTTTACATTTAGGACAATTCATGTCTTCAATTGGTATCACCTTTTTAGGTTCTCTTTTTTTCTTTTCTTTTGGTTTTGAGGGATCTGCTGCGGCAATTTTTTTGTTTTCGGCAAATTTTACATTGTTGGTTATTTCAACCATCATTTCAATTAACTCCTTTTTAAAGTCATCTATTTCGTATTCACCCTTTTCGATCAGCTTTAATTTGCGTTCCCATTGTCCAGTTAGTTCTGCTGATTTTAATAAATCAGATTTAATTGTTCCAATTAAGTCAACACCAGTAACAGTGGCATGTAAATTTTTCTTTCTTCTTTCAATGTATTTACGTCTAAATAGAGTTTCAATAATATTGGCCCTTGTAGATGGTCGTCCAATTCCATTTTCTTTCATGGCATCACGTAAATCTTCATCATCTACATTTTTACCAGCCGTTTCCATCCCTCTTAAAAGGGTTGCTTCTGTAAAATATTTAGGTGGAGAAGTTACTTTTTCTTGCAATTGAGGATCATGTATTCCACTTTCTCCTTTTTCGAAAGACGGCATTAAATTTTCCTTGTCTTTAGAATTGTCCTTCTTGTCGGATGCGTAAACTTCTCGCCAACCGGGGTGAATGATTTGTTTACCAGTCGCTTTAAATTCTACTTTATCAACGTGACCTTTTACGGTGGTGTTAGATACTGTACAATCAGGGTAGAATACAGATATAAAACGTTTTGTGATTGTGTTGTAAATACTTTGTTCATCTGGAGTCACACCGCTCATAGGTATTCCTGTAGGAATGATGGCGTGGTGATCAGTTACTTTTTTATTATTAAATACTTTTTTTGATTTACGTAATGGTTTTCCTTTTAAAGGTTCTGTTAAGCTAGAAAAAAAGCTTAACCCTTGTAAAATTTTAGGTACCTTAGGATAAACGTCATCAGGTAAAAAAGTGGTGTCTACCCTAGGGTAAGTCACTAATTTTTTTTCATATAATGATTGCACCAATTTTAAAGTTGCATCAGCCGTAAAGTTGAATTTATTATTGGCCTCCACTTGAATAGATGTTAAATCATATAAACGCGGTGGGTGTTCTTTACCTTCTTTTTGCTCGTATGAGTCTACTGTAAATGCTTTACCTTTTATATAATCTATAGCGGCAGTTCCTTTTTCTATAGTGGCAATTTTACCAACCGTTGAATTGAACAATACATCACGATACATTGTTTTTAGCTCCCAATATTTTTCAGGCTTAAACTGTTCAATCGTTAATTGTCTTTCGACAATCATGGCTAGAGTTGGCGTTTGTACACGGCCTATTGATAAGACTTGTTTTTCTCTACCGTACTTTAGTGTATAAAGTCTCGTAGCGTTCATTCCTAATAACCAATCGCCAATCGCACGGGCTGAACCAGCTTTATATAAATTAATGAATTCTTTTCCGTCACGTAAATTAGCAAATCCCTCTTTTATGGCTTCCTCAGTTAAAGATGAAATCCATAATCGTTTAATAGGCTTTGTATTGTTTGCCTTTAATAAAACCCATTGTTGTATTAATTCTCCTTCAATCCCGGCATCCCCACAATTTATAACTTCATCACATTGATCAACTAATGTTTGTATGGTATTAAATTGTTTTTGAACGCCTTGGTTTTCCATTACCTTTATTCCAAAGGATGAGGGTACCATAGGTAGGTGTTGTAAATTCCACCACTTCCATAAAGAAGTGTAATCATGTGGTTCTTTAAGTGTGCATAAATGTCCAAACGTCCAACTCACACAATAGCCATTGCCTTCAAAATAGCCATCACGCCTTTGGTTTGCTCCTAAAATAGAAGCAATTTCTTTGGCTACACTTGGCTTTTCAGCAATACACAGTTTCATGATTAAATAGGTTTATTAGTTAGGCTGTAAATCCTAATTTATCTCTCACTTTGTCTAGTACGCTATCGGCAACCTTGCTTGCTTTTTTTGCACCTTCTAGTAATATTTCGTTTAACTCTTCTTTGTTATTCATGTAATAGTCAAAACGCTCACGTTCAGTTGAGAATTTGTCTAATATCAATTCTAAAATAGCTTTTTTTGCATGGCCATATCCATATCCACCAGCCAAATAGTTTTGGCGCATAGTTTCAATTTGTTCATCAGAAGCTAATAATTTATAAATTGTAAATGCATTGCATGTGTCTGGATCTTTAGGGTCTTCTAAAGCAGTACTGTCCGTTTCAATGCTATTGATTTGCTTTTTCAGCTGATTTTTAGGTAAGAAGATATTAATTATATTTCCTTTAGATTTCGACATTTTAGTACCATCTGTACCAGGAATTAATTTTGTATCTTCATTTATTTTAACTTCAGGCATAACAAATGTTTCTCCCATTTGGTTGTTAAATGCACCGGCCACTTTTCTTGTCATTTCAAGATGCTGTTCTTGATCTTTCCCAACAGGAACGTAGTTTACATCATACAATAAAATATCTGCTGCCATTAACATAGGATAAACAAATAAACCTGCATTTACATCACTTAATCTATCTGCTTTGTCTTTAAAAGAATGTGCTAAGGTTAAGCGTTGGTAAGGAAAAAAGCATGATAAATACCAAGATAATTCTGTCGTTTGAGGGACATTACTTTGTCTATAAAAAACAGTTTTTTTTGGGTCTAAACCAAAGGCTAACCATGTAGCAGCTGTGCTATATGTGTTTTCTCTTAATGTTTCACCATCTTTAATTTGTGTAATTGAATGTAAATCGGCAATAAATAAAAATGATTCATTTTTATCATCTTTTGCCATTTCAATTGCAGGTACAATTGCACCTAGTATATTTCCTAGGTGTGGCACACCTGTACTTTGAATTCCTGTTAATATTCTTGACATTTGTAATCTGTAGTTTTAGAAACTCAAATTTAAAAATTATTTACATAAAAATCCACTTATTAGATATTAAATTCGGATTAATAATTGGCGGTTGGAATTCGGTAATTATCCTATGAACATCATTAATTTAATGAGAAAAGTAATTCGTTATTTTCAACAATCAAATTCTTTTTATTAATTTCGTAGGGTGAAGATATTATTAAGTCCTTTTATTACAATTTATAGATTATATTTTATATTTATCTTTTTCTTTACGTTGTTGATCTTTTACCCCATATTTTGGGTGTTATTGTTAACAGATAAACATTATAATGTTGTTTTTAGAGTTAAAGTGTTTACGGCAAAATTCATGTTGTTTTTTCAAGGTATTTGGCATGAAAAATTGTCGAAAACGGATAAATTAATGGATGAATCTTACATTATTTGTGTGAATCATACCTCTTATTTAGATATTATATTTTTGTTCACTATTTTAAATAAACATAGGTTTTTATACATTGGAAAAAAGGAATTAGCGACTTGGCCAATTATGGGTATTTTCTTCAGGAAATTAGATATTTCAATTGATAGAAAAAACACAAGAGAAGCTTTAAAGTCATTAGAAGAGGCAAAAGAAAGGTTGAAGCAAAAATGGTCAATTGTAATTTTCCCTGAAGGGACAATCCCTAAGGACGCTCCTAAATTGGGAAGGTTTAAGAATGGTGCATTTAAAATGGCTATTGAAACTCAAAAGCCAATTTTACCTATTACAATATTGGATAATTGGAAGTTGCTAAGAACCTTACCCGTTTTGTCTGCACCAGCACGTCCTGGACGGTCAAGGGTTATAATTCATGATCCCATTCCAACTACAGGAATGACCCAAAAAGATTTAGTATCTTTGCGAGATAAAACTTACGAAATTATTAATGCCCCATTGATTAAATATCACGCAGAGGCTTTAAAATAAAAATAATGGAAATTACAAACGATTTAATAGACCATATCGCACATTTGTCAAGATTAGAATTTGATGGTGAAGCGAAAGAGATTATCAAAAAAGATGTTGAAAACATGATTGATTTTGTTGATCAATTAAATAGTGTTGATACGGATGGTGTTGAACCTTTAATGTTTATGTCTGAATCTATTAATGTATTAAGAGAAGATATTGATAAAGATACAATTACTCAAGAAGAAGCACTTAAAAATGCTGCACATCATGATTCAGATTATTTTAAAATCGCAAAAGTTTTAAGATCATAAAAAATAGGAGTTGATTAACTCAACCTCCATTTTTATACCTAAAATCCATAAACTGTTTAATTATAGTTGATTAGAGTGTTGAAATTACATGGCAAAACCAGATCTAATAAGCATGAAGACTTACGTTTTGGTTTTTAAATTTTAAATAACATTTAGTACGTAAATGGCAGAAGAATTAAACATATCAAAAGGAAATAGGGCTGAACAATATCAGCAATTATTGCCTCAATTAAAGGCATTAATTTCAGATGAAACAAATGAAGTTGCTAATCTGGCTAACATTTGTGCAGCTTTGCGTCAAACGTTCGGTTTCTTTTGGGTAGGTTTTTATTCAGTTGATTCTGAAACTGAATTAGTCCTTGGTCCTTTTCAAGGGGATATAGCCTGTACTAGAATTACTAAAGGAAGAGGAGTTTGCGGTACATGCTGGAAAAATGTAGAAACTATTATTGTACCTGATGTAGATGAGTTTCCTGGTCATATTGCTTGTAGCTCAATGTCTAAGTCTGAAATTGTTGTGCCTGTACTAAAAAATAATAAAGTACGTTTAATATTAGATGTTGATAGTGACTGTTTAGATGATTTTTCTGAAATTGACGCTCACTATTTAGAACAATTAGCACAAATTATTTCGGACACATTATGAGATTAGTAGCCCTTTTTAGTTTATTATTTTTTATCGTAACCTGTGCTCAAATTTCTCCTATTTCGGGTGGAAAAAAAGATGTGTTTGCTCCAGAAATTATTGCCGAAAAATCGTTCCCTAAAAATGGAGAACTTAGTTTTAAGGGTTCTGAAATAAGTTTAAGATTCAATGAATTTATTAAGTTAAATAAAGCGTCAGAAAATATTATAATTACACCGCAATTGAGTCAAAAACCAACGTTTACGGTGAAAAATAAAACATTTTCATTGATTTTTAATGAAAAACTGAAAAATAATACGACTTACGTAGTCAATTTTAATGGCGCTATTCAAGATATAACGGAACGTAATGATTCCATTTTTCAATATGTGTTCTCCACAGGTGATTATATTGATTCTTTAAGTATTAGTGGTCAGGTAAAAGACAGCTATACGAACCGTCCCATTAAAAATTGTTTTATTGCCATTTATCCACATCAAGATAGTATTCAATTTGACTCAATTCCGTATCAATTAAAACCAACTTATATAGGTCAGACAGATAAACAAGGGGGGTATAAAATTGAGTACCTTAAAAACGGATCTTATTCAGTATTCGCGTTTACTGATGAAAATAAGAATATGCTGTTTGATTTAGATAATGAAAAGATTGGATTTCTTTCTGAGCAAGTTATTCAGTTAGATTCAAATGTATCAGGAGTTGATTTTAGAATTTTTGACGTAGATGCAAATAAAGTGTTTTTAACAAAAAGTGAATACACCTATCCTGGAAAGTTTGAAGTCGTTTTAAATAAAGAACCGGAATCTTTTACCTTAAGAAGTAATGTGGAACTTATTAAAGCTAACACAAATAGTAAGGATTCTTTAATTTATTGGTTAGCGCAAAAGCCAGTAGCTAACACTGAATTTTATTATACGATTAATGGTGAAGAGGAAGATACACTCGTTCCCTATTTAAAAAATCAACCTAAAGAAGAGGAGTGGAAGGAATTAATTGTAAAAACTAATATTATTAAAGGAAGTAAGCTATTGCCTGATGATAATTTAACGATTTCTATTGAAGAGCCCATTTTAAATGTGAACGATTCTATGTTTCATTTTTTGGATAAAGATTCAAATGAAGTAACTGTAGACTATCATTTTGACAATGTGAATACATTATTATTTTATACACACCATACAGCACAGTTTTTACAAATTGATTCTGCAGCAATTGAATCTGTGTTTGGAAACATGAACCAATTAAATACAAATTATACATTTGAAAACTTAATGGGAGATGATTACTTTGGACAACTTTTTGTGAAATTTGATTCCTTAAATGGTGACTATCTATTTGAGTTGTTAAATTCAAAAGGGGAAGTAGAAAAAACCTATAATGCGATTCCAAACGAAATCCAAATTACATTCAATAAATTGAAACCAGGTAAATATCAATTGAGAATAATTGAGGACACTAACCAAGACGAAAAGTGGACAAAAGGTTCAATTCAAACGCAACAGCAATCGGAAAAAGTATTCTATTATACAGATGAAATAAAAATCCGTTCTAAATGGGATTTAGAGATTGAGGTTGAGGTGGAATAATTTTATTCAACAATTAACTTTGTAGTTAACACTTTATCTTCTGTTGTAATTGCATGTATTATATATATACCTTTCGCTAGATTTGGAATTGTAAGTTCTTTTATAGTTGCACTGTTTTGCTCAAAAACGAGCTTACCATTAGAATTAAATAGTTTAACTTGATTTACGTCCTTGTTTGCAAAATTAATAACATTTGAGGTTAACGGATTTGGATAAATCTTTATAGAACTTGATTTATTTTCGTGGATATTAAATGCGAATACATTTACTATGTTAATATTATCAAACATCAATCCATCTCTATCATCAAAAGTTTGATCACTAATAAATGTAAATCGATAAAGAGCCGTATCTAACCAGGATTGATCGGTATTATGATTGAATAGTTGATAGCTTTCTATTAAATTAATATGAAAACTTTTCCATTCATTACTTAATCCAGTTAGTACAATTGGAGGGTGATTGTAGTAAATAGGCCATGAGGATGTGTCAGGTGGATCATTTTGATTAGTGTATGTGAGTGTATCATCTGAAATTAATACCCAGTTTACACCATTATCCATTGAATATTCAATTTTACCATAATCATTCAAACTGTCTGAATCGATATAATAACTTCCTTCTAAAAAAAAATCTGTAGCATAAGAAGGGATAGGTATCTTAATTGTGAAAGATGAAGTGTCATTTATTGGGTATGGATTTAAACTATCCGTAATAATAACATTAAAGTTTGTTTGATTAGCATAAATTGTAGTGTCTAAAATAGGTTTGCTTGGTTTAGCTATTTGCCAAATATTGATTTGATTTGGAATTGTGTCAAACGTTAAATAGTCATAGTTTTCGGTAGATTCAAAATTGTATGTTGTTGTATGAGGGTATACTTCAAACCAAAATTGAGAGAAAGTGGTTAGGGGTAAAAAATAAATAAGAATCAAAATCTTTTTCATAGTGGATGTGTTTATCTGTTTTAACGTAGAATATTACTTTTTGGTTGGAAACAAATACGCTTATATTTTTTTAGACGTGTATAAAATACACTTTCTTTGTTTAATATCATAGTAAAGTTCTTTTGAAAAATCCCTACTTTTATCAAAAAACAACCTTATGAAAACAATAACTACACTTATCCTTACTTTAGTATATTCGCTAAGTATTGCACAAAATTCAACTATTTTAGATCAAAATAGTGTTGGAGCTCTTTTAAGAACTAATGGTGTCTTTTTTAATGACCAAGATAATGGTGTTGCGGGTTATAATGTTCCTAAAGATTCGACTACAAGTGCAATATACTCCTCTGCCTTTTGGTTTGGAGGAACTGATGTAAATGGAGGACTTCATTTAGCAGCTACCAAATATGGATTGAATAATGATGTTTTTTGTGGGCCTGTTTCAACTGATTATTCACATCCTGATTATATAAATTTATATGAAGATAAATTTTGGAAAATAACGAAAACTGAAATCAATAACCATAAATTGAATTTTGAACAACCTAATTATGTTGTGCCAACTGTTATTTCAGAATGGCCTGCTAACGGCCAAAGCTCGATTGGTGTTGCTAATGATATGGCACCTTATGTAGATGAGAATAGTAATGGGATTTATGATCCAGAAAATGGAGATTACCCAAATATTAGAGGAGATATGGCAGTTTATATGATTATGAATGATGATGCAGGTTTACATACAGAAACCGGTGGAGAAAAATTAGGAATGGAATTTCATTATATGTTTTATCAGTTTAATTCTAATGATTATTTAGATAGTACAACCTTTATTAATTTAAAGGTAATTAATAGAAGTGTAAATACGTATTCCGATTTTAAGGTAACCTATTTTGTAGATCCTGATATTGGAGGGTCAAGTGATGATTATGTAGGTTGTTCTCCTAGTGAAAATTTAATGTTTGGATATAATGGAGGTTTTAGTGATAGTCATTATGGGGCAAGCTCACCTGCAGTTGGTGTGAAGTTTCTAAATCATGACCTAGATATTTTCTCTTATATTACAAGTAATCCTACTACTACTTTTGCTGTAGATTATTGGAATTACATGAACGCCATGTGGGGTAGTTCGGGTTTACCTTTTACGTATGGCGGTACTGGTATAAATGGAACTGTTCCAACAAATCATATTTTTCCAGGTTCACTTTCTGATTTGTCTGAATGGTCCGAAATTTCTGAAAGCCTTCCACCAGGCGATAGAAGAATGTTTGGTGTTACAGAAGGGGTTACAATTGTACTTAATCAATCCATATGCTATGATTATGCAGTGCTTTATAATCGTTCAGGTGGTAATAATATTGAAAATGCAGTTGGTTTAAATGGCTTATCCACTCAAGTACAAGCCTTTTATGACGGGGAAGTTAATTTTAGTTGTGATAATGTGGTATTAAACACTATGGAGTCTTCAATTACTAATTTTGAAATGTATCCCAATCCCTCAAATGGTGAAATTAATTTAAGTTCTAACTCAATGTTTGATGTTACTATTTATAGCATCAATGGAAAAGTGGTGTACTCAAAATCTAATGTTAATTCAAAAGTAGTATTGAATCTTGATGTAACTACAGGGATTTACTTTGTGAAAGTTAGGCACGACAATTCAACGTTTACTAAAAAACTAATTATAAAATAAATAGTTACAATTATTAATATCCAACCTATGAAAAAAATCACATGTAATGATCTATAATTTTGTAGCAATTATAATGTAATTGGATATAAAATGGGGCTAATTAATATTAGCCCTTTTTTGGTATTTAAAACTTGATTTAGTGTTGTAATACTAATTTAGAATTCTGTATTTCTCCAGTTTCTAAAACAAGAGTAACTAAATATATACCACTAGAAATAGCTGTTAAATCCAGTGTGTTGAAAGGGCTGTTTAGTGTTAGGTTATAAACTTGTTTACCTGAGTAGTCAATAAGTCTTAGTTCGGCAAAAATTATAGTTTTTGGTAATTTAATATCTACTAATCCACTTGTAGGGTTTGGAGATATATTTAGTTCCTGTGTCTGTACATCATTTATACTTAAATTTTCAGAATTGATTTTTAGGACAAACAAATCTGTGTTGCTTTCAGAAGATGTTAATTCGTCAATTGCCTCTCCTGGGTTAAAATCAACTACGCCTTCAAAATATCCACCTAAATATAAATCGGATCCGTTAGAGTGTATCGTATTTGTTCTTTCATCATGTTCAGCTCCAAGTTGAATTGCCCAGTTAAATTCACCTGTATTATTTAGTTTTAAGATATAAATATCAGTTTCGCCAACGGGTGTTAAATGATGTACTGCTATGCTCGGATTAAAATCAACTGTAGATTCAAAATTACCTGATAAGAATACATGACCTTGGGTGTTCACCGCTAATAAGGCAGAGCTGTGAAGAACAAAAGTTTTGACCCACATAAAGTTGAGTTGCTCATCATATTTACAGATGAAATAATCAAGACTATCCGCGGTTAGTTCATGCGTATTTCCAAAATAGGGATCAAAGTCAACCGTTCCGCTAAATTGACCTAAAGTATAGAAATTACCATCTGGGTCTTGCTGAAAATCTTTTAATTTAACTACACCCACATCACTTTCAATTTTTTTAAAGCAATGTAGTTCTCCACTAGGTGTAATGCATTCAATAAAACTCATAAACCGATTTTCCCAATCTGTTGAAGTTTGGCTTCCTGTTGAACCTAAGTTTATCATACCTTTAAAAGTTCCTGCCACGTAAACCATTCCGGTATCGTTAACTGTAGTTGATACTATATAGTTACCTGAGTCGGTCATTATGTTTTTATTATGAAATGCGGATATGAAATTCCCAGAACTACTTAAATTTAATACAAAGCCACAAAGGGACGAAGAGGGGATAGGAGGCCAAGTAGCAGACTGTAAAACATAACTAGTTGTGGGGTCTGGGTCAAAGTCTGTGGTTCCAAAGAAATTACCAGATAGTAAAAGGTTTGAGTTTTGGTCTATGCTAATATGATTAATACTGTTAGTATAGCCAATCTCAAGTTTTCTAACCCAAACAAAATCACCATCTGAAGATAGTTTCAAAATGAATGCAGCGCCTGAGGGGCCAGAAGTTAATAGACTGTCTGCTTCACTCGTGTCAAAGTCTATGGTATTCGTAAAATTCCCAGCAATAAGTACATCACCATTTGAATCTATGCTGAGCGCTGATACTTTCTCTAAATAATTTCCACCAATACTTTTAACCCAGATCAAATTACCTAAATCGTCTGTTTTTTGAATAAAAATATCTCTACTATCATTATGACTTGTAATTTCAATTTGAGCAGCTGACGCATCAAAAACTAGTGTCCCGTCATAACTTCCTGCGGAATACACATTACCAAGTTCATCAGTAGTTAAAGTGTTATAAGTTTCAATGCTAGAACCAATGGTGCTATTTGCCCATTGAAAGATTTGGGAAAACGAATTCACCTTAAAAAGGATTATAATTACTATAAGAACTATCGTTTTTTTCATTTTATTCAGCTGAATTTTGAACAAGTTACGAAATTTCTTTAAAACTTGATTTTGGTTGTTCTCAAAAATAGTTTAATCACAAAAAAAGGGGCTAATATATATTAGCCCCTTTTTAAATTATGTGTTATTTAGTTTCTGATGGCTAGCTTTGAATTCAATAGTTTTCCAGAATCTAAAATTACATTCACTAAATACATACCTGTTGGTAAATGAGTTAAATCAACATTGTTAGCTGAATTGTTTAGCTGTGAATTATATACTATTTGTCCCGAATAGTCCACAATGTTTAATTGAGCGTATTCTTCATGTGTTGGTAGCTTTACAGTTACATCACCGCTAGTTGGATTAGGAAATACTTCTACTATCGATTCCGTTTGTTCTATAACGTTTAAGTTGTCTCCTGGGTTCAGTTTTAATATATAATCATTAGATAGAAGGTTGTTTGAACTAGCAATGGTTTGATTAAAAATTGGATCAAAATTAACTTCTCCACTAAATTCTCCTGCTATGTATATGTTTCCTATACTGTCTACATCCGCATGTCGGAAAGCGTTTCTATCAGAGTCTTCATAATTAATAGTCGAAATCAAATTTCCAGTTGTGGAAAATTTTCTTATTTGAATATATTCATTTTCGTTATATATAGCACCATTAATTAATAATCCTTGTTCTTGATTTGTTATAACGTAAGCGTATCCCATTTCGTCTAAATGAACTTGTGTGACACCTGAATTATATGAGTTATTCAATTCGTTTACCCAAACAAAAGATCCGTTATCATCTAATTTCATTAAATATGAACTGGTTGTATCAATGGCAGAGATTAAAATCGAATTTTGAACACTATTATCAAAATCGATTTCACCAGTAAAACCTCCTGTAATATATAATGAACCTTGTTCATCAATATCGATAGTCGCATTAAAAATTTCACCTCCTAGACCATTAATTTGTTCAATCCAAACAAACTCACCGTTTCCATTTAATTTTGAGACAAAACTATTATAAGTGTTTAAAGCAACTAAATCTACTACTCCAGTTGTTGTAGGTAATGAATAATTTCCTTCAAACGTACCTGATATGTATATATTATTTGAATTTTGAACTTTTATATCTATAACCTGATCTTGTTCTGTTGATCCAAAATGTGTTGACCATACTTGATCGCCTGATGAATTGTACTTTTGAACGAATACATCTCCAAACCCGTTTGAGGTTGCCATATTTACTGCTGCATTTGGGTTTAAATCTACACTCAAACCAAATTTGCCACATACATAAACGTCATTATTTTCATCAACATCAATTGATGTACCTGTGATCGCGTCTCCACCATACGTTTTTACCCAAACAAAATCTCCATTTGAATCTAATTTATGAATAAACGTATCATTATAACCATGTACACCATTTATTACGCCTGTTCCTGTTTCAAATGCTGTTCCACTATTAGGATCAAAATCAATTGTTCCAGAGAATTTACCTATAGAATAAACGTTTCCATTACCGTCAGCAACAATGTCTGACACATAAGATACGTTTTGACCATTACCTGTTAAGGTTACGCCTAATTTTTTTACCCAAACTAAGTTACCACCCGCATCATTTTTTTGTATGAATATATCCCTACTATACTGTTTTGTCAATATCCCGTTATTATTAAAGTCCACCATGATATAGTTGGATTCCAATTCAACTACTCCTGACCCGGGGTCAAAGTCAGTAATTCCTGAGAAAGTTCCTGTTGAATATACATACCCATCAGAATCAGAAATAATGGCTGTTGTACTAAGAGAAGTATTTGAGGTGTTAACCCAATGCAGAGATTGCGCTGAGCTTAAAAAATTGAATAATAATGTAGGTACAAGTAGTATTTTTTTCATAGGTTTAATTTTAGTTTAAACCAAACATATAAAATATTTTTTCCTATGAAAGTGTAAATAACTTAAACTAACTTGTTTGTTGAGTTAACGGTAGTTAAATAAGGTTAGTTTAATGTTTAACCACCAAAAAAAGGGGCTAATATATATTAGCCCCTTTTTAATTCTGTAGTATAACCTTATCTTAAATCCCAATCGAATTGTTCGTTAAGTGTTTTGTAAATTATGTTATTCATTTTTTCGTCTTCTATTTCAGACAATACTTCACTTACAAAAGCTTGTACTAATAAATGTCTTGACTTTTCTTTAGAAATACCTCTCGCTTGTAAGTAAAATAAAGCGTCATCATCTAATTGTCCAGTTGTTGAACCGTGAGAACATTTCACATCATCAGCATAAATCTCTAATTCTGGCTTAGCATTGATTTTAGCAAAGTCTGACAGTAAAATATTACCGTTGTCTTGGTAAGCGTTGATTTTCTGAGAATCTTGCTTTACAACTACTCTTCCGTTAAATGTACCAATAGACTTATCATCTAATACATACTTATACTTTTCATCACTCATGCAATTTGGTGCTACGTGATTTACGAATGTATGATTATCTGTAACTTGTTTGTCTTTAGAGATAACTGCTCCATTTAAAAATGTATCACAATTTTGACCTTCAACTTCAATGTTTAAGTTATTTCTAACTAATTCACCGTTTAAAGTAATTGTGTTTATTTTAAATGTAGAGTTAGCTTGTTGAGTTACATATTCTGTATTCACACTAATTCCATTTGCTAATTGAATCTTATCAAATGTTAAGTTCGCATTGTCTGCTACGTTAACTTGAGAAATGTGATTCGTAAAACAGTTAGTGGCGTTAATACGAATAAATGAAGATACAATGTGAGCTGAAGATGAAGTGGCTGCTTCAATAATCAAACGTGTATTACTCATTTTGTTTTCACCTGTTTGTACATATATAACTTGTACAGTTTGTTCCCAATTTGTATTCTTAGGTACAGATATAACAGTTACATTTTCTACAAAAGCTGTATTTAATTCATCAAAAATTAATTCACCTGCTGATGGATTAACTGTAATGTTTTTTAAATCAGCTTCTACTTTAGAAACAGGTAATGTTGTTACGTATACAGCTTCTAAGTCAAAGTGAGATAAATCAGAACGTAAATTTCCATTTTCAAACACCACAAAGTTTTCTGAAACCAAGTGTGGTTCAATATCTTTAGGAGTTAAGTTGCAAGTTGGTTCAATGTCAAATTTAGAATTTGAAATTTTACCTAAACGCGTGTATTTCCAATACTCATCTCTGGTAGTTGGGAATTCCATTCCAGACAATTTAGCATACGCCTCTTTCTGTAATTCAACAGTAGATTCGAATTTTAAATCTGAAATAAATTCTTGTAATTTTGTTTTAGTTAAAACACTCATTTTTCTTAAATTTATTTAGTCAACCAATCGTA
>Ga0209396_1003318_pt1 | contig 16342 bp, 12 predicted proteins | sample GOMGulsemesocosm_6_FD_184638 | JGI IMG/M metagenome (GOLD analysis project Ga0209396, IMG submission 184638) | Methane-oxidizing microbial communities from mesocosms in the Gulf of Mexico - GOM8C Gulf of Mexico (SPAdes) (version 2) | ecosystem: Environmental > Aquatic > Marine > Cold seeps...
TTGAGTAATTAGCCATGTTAGCGACAATAGATGCCAATAAAAAAAGCCAACTAAACAGATAGCCAAATCAAACAGTAGTGCTAAAGAGAGGATCCCTTTACCATGCTGCCAGCATTTTTTAACCCATTTTTTAGCCTTAGGGCGTCGCAAGCTAAGGACAAAAACAATGAATATTCCTAAAGCCCCCGAGCCTAAACTTAAGTAAAATAATGACGTTTCTGGGTATATCCATTGAATAATGCCAACCCTGTCTTTCATATTAGTGACCGACATCAACCAAACGAGATAACCACGTAAAATAAAAATTAACGACAAGTACACCCACTTCGAAATTTTCAAACAGTCAAATTTGTCAAAGTCTTGTACTGAGTATCCCGCATAATTGTGCTTAACCATTAATGTTTTCGACCTAACGTTTTTTCTTGTTCTATCTTTAAGTATTCTTGACCCAAAGTAATGGCCTTAACGGCTCTCGATCTAAACTCACGAATAAATAAAGTATAAACAACAAACAAACTTGCAAGAATGAATAAGATAGGATGAAAAAACCAACACATCGCCGCAATAGAGAAATAATAAGAGCGTAAGCCGTAATTATAAGAGTGTGCCGCTTGGTCTTGTACAATCGCCATTTGTTTTGCATAAGCCTGTAAGTTTTCATCCTTACCTGACTCATCAAAGGGGGCAGCACCAATCATAACGTTTAAAAAACCATATTGGCGCATCGACCAAGTAAATTGAAAGAAAGACATGACAAAAATAAACGCTAAAACACCTAATTTCAACTGTATCGCCGCATGGTTTGGAAAATCTGCGAAAGGAATTGAACCAATCACCGCTTCCAATCGTTCAACTTGTGCAAACAAGGTTAAAACACCAGCTAAAACCAATAAAGTAGTTGAGGCAAAAAAAGCAATGTTTCGCTCAAGGTTTGCTAATAATGCAGCTTCGCCAACACGAATATCTCGAGTCATTAACTCATTCATCCAGTGAATTCTATGTTGATGCAAACACCTAGCAATGCAGTTTGTATTTTTTGCTTTAACACGAGCAAACCAAGTATACCCAAACCAACAAGTAACAAAGCACAGAAAAGCGAGAATATCGAGTAAAGTAAATGGCATAATAGTTATAAAATAAACAATGGTTTTTATATTATGCAGTAGAACTTTTATAGATTCGAGAAAAATTTAACTTCTTAGCAAGCAAGTAAATGTTAGCAGAAACCGTTAATCTTGTTCCTCACACCAGTTGTCGCAATTCCTTTGACAGGAAGTATACTTTTGTTCACTGTCGTCGTTAAAATTTATCATACTTGTATAGAGTTACCCATCTAATTCTGTGCTGATTACTAACACTTACTCTTTTTGGAGCATCAATGTTCACTGTCAAACTCAACCATGTTTTGACTATTTCCGCTTTACTATTGTCTTTTTCTTTTTCTTTTAAAGCCTCAGCACAACAGGTTACTGAAATTCCACGAATCTCAGGAAAAATAACCATTGATGCCAAATTAGATGAGAAGCAATGGCGTCAAGCAAAGAAGATATTGATTAACAATATCACCCGCCCTTACGACAATATTCCCAGCCATGTTCAGACTGATGCATTATTAATGGAAGATGGCGGCACTTTTTACATAGCCTTTATTGCTGAAGATCCTGAGCCTAGTGAAATTAGAGCGTTTTACCGTGATCGTGATAAATCGTGGGGCGACGATATTGTCGGTATAAAGATAGATACTTATAACGACCAACGGTCAGCTTACCGATTTTTGGTGAACCCTTTGGGTTCTCAAATTGACGGTATTGAAAATGAAGTTACCAAAAGAGAAAGTGATTCATGGGATGGAATTTGGGACAGTGCAGGAAAAATTAATGAGAAAGGCTATATTGTAGAAATGGCTTTGCCACTGCGTATGCTTAACTTTACTGAGAAATCATCATTTCAAGACTGGGGCATTGAATTAATGCGCTTTTACCCTAGAAACGAATTTTTCCGCTTATCAAATATCCGCCTTGAACGAGACAATAATTGTGAATTATGTCAACTTCACACAATTGAAGGCTTTACAGGCGCGAAACAAGGAGACAACTTAACGGTCACGCCATCAATAGTTACAGGCATCAATGAAGAAAGAGATAACAATGATGAATGGCAAGATGAAGATAACACGGAAGCGAGCTTAGATATTCGTTGGGGCATAACACCTGATTGGCTATTGAATGCCACCATTAACCCTGACTTTTCAACAGTTGAAACCGATAACGCTCAATTAAACATCAATAATAATTTTGCGCTTTTCACTCAAGAAAAGAGACCTTTCTTTCTCGACAATGCTGATTACTTTGATTCAAATTATAACCTAATTTATACCCGTAATATTAACGCCCCCAATTATGGTGCTAAATTAACAGGTCGAGAAAACAACCATTCTTTTGGCTTATTTGTAACCGATGACGACAGTACCAATATATTGATCCCCGGAAATAGAGGCTCTTCAATCGCGAATATTGAAGGGGAATCAAAAGCAAGCGCATTTCGTTATCGCTATAGCTTCAATGAAGACATTACTATGGGAACAGTAAGTACAATAAGAACAGCCGAAGATTATAAAAATATTGTTAACAGTGTAGGAACTCGCATAAAAGTTTCAACGGCTGATATATTTAAATTTCAAGCACTTTATTCGACAACTGAATACCCTGATGACTTATTTGAACAGTTTTGTAATGCTGATGACCCACAAGACTGTCAAACACCACCAACAGAGAATAACTGTGATTATAGCAACTGTGATTATAACGAGCAGGTATTGCGTACTTTGAAAGATGAGGAGTTTAGTGGTAACGCTTTTAGAACTAGCTATGCCCACAATGACCGAGATTGGTATTACCGAGTTACCTATGACAAGCAAAATGCCGGTTTTCGTGGCGACCTAGGCTTCATTCCTAATGTTGACTACAATCGTTTTTCTGTTGGTGGTGATAGAAAGTGGTATGCAGAACCAGGTGACTGGTGGACAAGATTCAAAATATATTCAGATTGGGACACCACCCATAACGACAACAATGAGTTGATTGAAAAAGAGTTTGATATCAATGCTCAGCTAAATGCAGGTATGAATTCATATTTTCGACTTTCGTATTCAAACCGCGATTTAGTCGGCTTGAGAAAAGATAAAAGTAATTTAGCGATTGATGGTAATACAACCTTATTTACCGAAAACCAATATTCACTCTTTGGTGAATTTAAACCAATGCTAGGTTTATATCTTAATAGCAGTATTCGATATGGTGACGCAATTGATTACAGAAATAATCGCCTTGGCCGTACTAAACGATTAGTTTCGAGAATAAATTGGAACATAGATAAACATTTAGAATTGAAAATAAAGCATACATTCAATCAACTAGATGCTGCTGGAGCCAATTTATTTACTGCACGATTAACAGATTTTAGAGCAACTTATCAATTCAACGTGCTTAGTTTTCTACGCTTTAGTGTTATTTATAATAATACTTACAGAAATGCTGATAATTATATTTACGCTCAACCTGAAGATATCACTGAAAATAGCAAAAACATTTCTACTGAGTTGTTGTACGCCTACAAACTCAACCCTCAAACAGTCTTTTATTTAGGTTATTCTGACAGACACGATACAGAAGAAGCTTTTAGAGATTTAAAGCAAAACCAACGTAGTGTATTTATGAAATTCAGTTATGCGTGGATGAAATAGAAAAGAAATCACCTGCCATTTTTGTACTAAAAGTCGCCCTTTGGCGACTTTTTTTAATTGTTAATTAATTGTATATTTATAATAACTAATGATTGTTTTAACTGGCTTTATTTGACACAATTTACCAAAAATAACTTATAAAAATAATAAAGTGTTATCGTTGGAGATAAAATGTTGCTAAGAAATAGCTACCATGCCCTAGTAGCTGGTGTATTCTTACTATTTTCATTAAATAGTTTGGCTGAACAAACGACTAAAGAGCAAACAGTCAATAAAATCGACCATTTATCGATCCCCTATGCAAAAAAGCACATCATTATTGATGGCGAAATCAATGATGATGAATGGTCGCAAGCGTTATCAATTGACCTTAATATAGTAAATAACCCTTGGAATAATAAACCGAGCCCCGTTAAAACTACCGCTAAAATTTTCGAGAATGGCGATACTATCTATATATCCTTTATTGCCCAAGATCCGAACCCAAAAGAGATAATTGCCTATTTAGGTGACCGAGATTCTCGAATTGAAGACGATGTAGTTGGTATAAAACTCGATACTTATAATAATCGCCGCTTAAGTTATGAATTGTTTGTGAACCCTTACGGCGCACAAATTGACAGAATAAAAAATGAATTAACGGGCAGTGTGAATTCAGCATGGGACGGCATGTGGCAGTCTTTTGGTAAAAAAACAGCGACAGGTTACCAAGTTGAGATGGCAGTGCCCTATCATGCATTAAACTTTGACGATACCAATGAAGAGAAAACCTGGGCAATTGAATTTATTCGTCTTTACCCACGAGATACTCGACTGCGTATTTCACATATCCCTCTGGATCGAGACAACGATTGTTGGTTATGTCAAATTCCAGAAGCAAAAGGCTTTAAGCACGCAAAAACCGGCAATAACGTGATGATCACTCCAGCAGTTGTTGCAAGTAATAATGATAAGCGCGATATTTACTCCCCTCAAGATGACTGGCATAGTGAAACCGATACTGATGCAGGTGTAGATTTACGCTGGGGAATAAACGCAAACACTTTATTGAACGTAACGGTTAATCCAGACTTTTCTACTGTTGAGTCTGATGCCGGTCAGCTTAACGTTAACAAAACTTATTCGTTATTTTATCAAGAAGCCCGACCATTTTTTGTGGAAAATTCAGATTATTTTTCATCCAATTTCAACTTAGTTTACACTCGAAACATTGCTGACCCAGATTATGGTGCGAAATTAACCGGCACTAATAACAGTCATACTTATGGTGCGTTTATTAGTCATGACACAGAAACTAACTATATTTTACCCGGAAATACCGGGTCAAGTTTAGAATCGTTAAACGAAGAAAGTCACTCTGGTGCTTTTAAATATCGTTACGACTTTTCAGAAGACTTCTCTTTAGGTGCAATCAGTACCTTAAGAAAATCTGACAGTTATCAAAATACGGTTGCTGGTGTAAACACCAAATACCAAGTAAATGATTCAAACGCAGTTCTTGCTCAAGTTGTTCATTCAACGAGTGAGTTTTCAATAAACCAAAATGATGATCTTTCTGATCAAGCCATAAAAATAAGTTATGAACATAACTCTGAATATTGGTCTGTTAATGCTGAGCATCAAAATATAGGTAAAGATTTCCGTGCTGATTTAGGTTTTATGCCAAAAGCTGACTATCAAGATGAAAGACTTTTAGTTGACCGTTTCTTTTATGGTGAAGATGATAGCATTTGGCAAGAAGCTAAATTATCAGGGCAATGGCAAATCAAACATAATGAAAACGGCGAGTTACTTGAAAAGAACTTAGCCTCAAGCTTCACAGTTAATGGCCCGAAACTTTCAAAATTCGATATTATGCTGACCTATGCTGATAAAGTAGGTTTGCGAAAAAGAGACTTGGATGGTTTAGTAAGTGGTATCGATTTTATTGAAGGTGATGACTCTATTGATGATAATACCGATCGCTTCACCGAAAAGCTTGTCACCATGTTTGCCTATGCACAGCCTACAAATTATTTATACGGTGAAGTTTATTTATCTTTTGGTGAGAAAATAGATTACCAAAATAACCGAATAGCTGATTATCAAGAAATTTATGGCAATATACGTATTAACCCTACAAGCCATTTAGAGGTTGATTTCTCTTATACCTATGAAACCCTCGATACTAAAGAAGCTAACGTATACGACGCTAATTTACTGGAATTAAGGGTATCTTACCAGTTTGACGTAAATAGTTATCTCAAGTTAAACGTTGTTTATTCTGACGTTGATCAAAACCTAGAAAATAATGTTTCAGCTTATTCTAAAACTAACAGTGATTTATCAACGCAATTAATTTATAGCTATAAGTTAAACCCGCAAACAGTCTTTTTCTTAGGTTATTCAGATAGCAGTATTCAAGACGATGACTTAAATGGCTTAAGACGTGGTGAACGTACTTTATTTACTAAAATTAGCTACGCTTGGATGCCTTAAAGCCTCATTTCAAGAAACAATAACTCAGTTTGACAGACAACTATCAAACTGAGTCTTTATCAATATCAGCTCTTTTAATCTGTTCAAATTTAGTAACATCAATCACTATCGTTGCCGATATTTTATCGTGAATAGCTTGGCGATTTGGATCCCAGTAAATTTGTAAAAATCCCAATAATCCTGTTGCAAGCCCCGCGCCGTATCCACCATATCGCCCGAAGCTATCCCACATTGATAATTTTGTTCCATCTAATTGGATCACGCGTATTTTGAACATTTTTTTACCTGGGGTTTGTCCATGCCAAATAGAAGTTAGTACGGTAAAGTAAAACGCAGCCCAACCAAAACCCAGCCCTAAATCATCAATGATCCCTTTAAACCACTCTAGCCCTTTATAACCGTAAGAACTTTCATCAGCAGGTAATTTAGCCACAGCGGCCTTTATGGATTGTGCTTTTTCTTTAAGCGCTTCAGGTTTAATTAGTGACTGTTCAGCAATAAGTGGAGCTTTAAGCTCTAGATAATGGTTGAAAAAATATTGCTCTAGCTCTTTTTTAGACTCCTTGTTAAGTTTTTGTTTTTCATCAATAGTAGCGACCAAAGTATCAACTAATGTCTTCACTGTTTTATCGTCTTTAGTTAGTTCAGGCAGTTGTTCGACAATTGGTAATAGCTCAGATTTCCAACATTGCGCTTCTTCACATAAACTCGCACTTACTATTTGGTAGGCCTCTGTTGATAACGCACCTATAGCAAGACCTTCAGCCCAACCAAAAGATTTTCCTTCCATCACCACGCCACTATCTGGAACAGTCTCTTCAAATAAATTCGGAAGTGTATCGACAAGTACAACGAATATAATAAATGCACCTAAAAATTTGAAAAACATTCGTCTAAGTCGCTTTAGTCGACCAGTTTTGTTACGATTTTTACCACTGCCTATTTTATAGAAAGTAATAGCAACAACAATCGCTAACAACTCACCGGGCGCACCACTAAGAATAGCAATTAGAATTAAATCAATAAGTAATGCTAAACCACGACGCCAAGGAAACGCTAACGGCATGCCAAAAAGGCTTTCATCAATCTTAAAGGCAAAAGGGGTAAGTATTTTCTTCGTTTCTTCTTCTGTCAAAAAACTATCATCAACTAAACCTCCTTCCTTAGTACTTAGGGCGTTTTTACTTTGAGTAACAGACATTGGTTGATTATCCTTTGGCATTGTTTGCAGCTATACCCATCACACCTCATGATGCAGGTGTCAGCAAGTTAAGAAAGGGTTGCTACAGGCATTGATTGAAAAGAATAGTTATTCTATTGTCGAAATCAATAACGCTGGAGATAACCCTTTATCGCCTTGCCCGTACGGAGCTATGCTAGAAAAGCAGTCCAGCGGTGCAATACTCGATAAGGTTCCTACATGGATGTAGGATATTAGGGTAATGCAGGAGCAATTACCAAGAATAACCATTATCTTCGTATCACGCCTTGACCTGATTTCCTTGCTTAGCTCTGAAACTGCATATTAAAGTGTGATGGGTATATACTTTAATAGTAACTTGATAATACTAATGAAAATTTTAAATTCTGCAAATATTAATTTAAGCTAAATCACTTAAATAGAAAAAACATAGAACGAAAAATTGACTAAAAAACAATTCTATATTCTTTTTTTGTATATAAGTTAACAAAATATCACTTCTTTTTATTCTATAAAGAGCTAATCTTGTTCTATTAAAGTAAATAAAGCTTTCTCAAGGATTTAATATGACCACAATATTTGAAGATAACTCAACCTCTATTGGTAATACTCCACTCGTAAAACTTAACCGCGTAACAAAGGGTAATGTTTTTGCGAAAATAGAATCAAGAAATCCAAGCTCTAGTGTTAAGTGTCGAATTGGCGCCAATATGATTTGGGATGCTGAGAAAAAAGGTTTACTCGTTGCCGGTAAAGAAATTATTGAACCAACCAGTGGTAATACCGGTATTGCTCTGGCTTTTGTTGCTGCTGCTCGAGGTTACGCCATTACATTAACCATGCCTAATACCATGAGTTTAGAGCGTAGAAAATTACTAGCCGCTTTAGGTGCGAAACTTGAATTGACTGACGGCGCTAAAGGCATGAATGGTGCTATTGCGAAAGCACAAGAGATCAAAGATTCAGATCCAGAAAAATATGTTTTACTGGGTCAATTCGACAATCCTGCCAACCCAGAAATTCACGAGAAAACCACAGGACCTGAAATTTGGGCAGATACCAACGGTAACATTGATATATTTGTTGCAGGTGTTGGTACAGGCGGCACAATCACTGGTGTTAGCCGTTATATTAAAAATACGGCCGGCAAAAACATTCTGTCGATTGCGGTAGAGCCAACTGACTCTCCTGTTATCAGTCAAGTAATGGCTGGTGAAGAATTAAAACCAGGTCCACATAAAATTCAAGGCATAGGTGCAGGTTTCATTCCTGGTAACTTAGACCTAAGTGTTATTGATGGTGTAGAACAAGTTTCTAACGATGATGCCATGGCTATGTGTCATCGTCTTATGAAAGAAGAAGGCATTCTTGCCGGTATCTCTTCAGGCGCGGCTGTAGTTGCTGCAAAACGTTTAGCTGAGAAGCCTGAGAATGAAGGTAAAAATATCGTAGTTATTTTACCAAGTTCTGCCGAGCGTTATTTATCTAGTGCCTTATTTAGCGATGAATTTTCTGATAAAGAACTTGTGCAATAACAACCGAGTTTGTTAATGGCACCTAATAAAGACGCTTCGGCGTCTTTTTTATTGCTACCTACTCTACTAATTAATAGATTCTTTATTATTGATAAAATCCGCAATTGTTGGATGAATCACATCACTATGGCTTACTGGTCCCATATGGCCTGTGGGAAAACTTTTATGTTCAACATTAGGCAAGTTAGCCTCAATTTTACCTGATAGAAAATGGCTTAGTTCAGGGCTGTATTGCCCTGTCATTATTAACGTCCGACAAGTAATACCGTTAACATCTTTTAATGAATATGTTTCTGCTGTTAGACTTTTAAAATCAAGACTAACTTTTTCCATGTCTCTCGCCATCAAGTCTTGCATCTTTCTCGGTAATGCGCGAAAAAATCCTTCCTTGTTCCAAAAGTTAGTAAATATTTCTGCCGCAAGATACTTATCATCAATATCAACTTTACGAGCAAATTCATCAGACAATGCCCTAGCTTCACTACCTTGCTCAAGTAAATGAAAAGCGACAGGTTCAAACATAGAAAGACTTAATAAGTTTATCGATTGCTCAACAGCTAACTTTAAGGCGATAGCACCACCGCACGAGTGACCAACTAAATGAAATGGCTGACTTGGTGCAACACTAGCAAGTATTTTTTCAATTCGCTGAATTTCCATATCAAAATTGTAGTTTTGCTCTTTAGCCACTTTTTCCGCTTTTCCGTACCCCAAAATATCAATATTTATCACTAAGAAGTTAGCGGTTAATCGCTTAACTAAAGGTTGCCATTGTCTAGCGGAGCTGAGCGAGCTATGAAGAAGTACAACAGGTATTCCTTGCCCTGATACATGGATACCTTTATGTGTTAATTCAGTGGTCATTACAGCAACTTACTTTGAAAGAAAAAGGCATTATCAACTCAATCTAAGCAATGTCAAGTTCAAATGATAGTGCCTATAAAAGTTTACAAGGGAGAAATATAAAAGTTCAAACTTTTGCTGACATTAAATTTTTTAATATGCTAAAAAATAACTAACTCAAATTTGTCACTATTAATTACCTTTAAAAATGTAGTGTAAAAAATAATTATAAATAAAATAAAAAGAGTCTTCATGGATATTGATTTTCAAAATAAAAGCGCGTTGGTTTGTGGTTCAAGTCAAGGTATTGGTAGAGCTTGTGCAATAGAACTTGCCAATTTAGGCGCAAATGTCACGCTATTTTCACGTAATAAAACAGCCCTAGAACAAGTACTCGTAGAGCTCAATACAGCACAAGGTCAAAAGCATCAAGTGCTGGTTGCTGATTTTTCTCAACCAGAGCAAGTCAAAGAAGTGATCAATAACCACGTTAACGCATTCGGCGGTTTTGACATTTTAATCAATAATACTGGCGGTCCAGCTCCAGGACCAGCAAATCTAGCTGGCGTAGATGAATTTATTAACGCTTTTAATCTACATTTAGTCTCTAACCATCATTTAGTGCAAGCGCTTATTCCTAGCATGAAAGAAAAACAATATGGCCGTATTATCAATGTTATTTCTACCTCTGTTAAGCAACCCCTCAATGGTCTAGGTGTTTCTAATACGATTCGCGGAGCAGTGGCAAGTTGGGCAAAAACCTTAGCGAATGAATTAGGTGAGTTTGGCATTACCGTGAATAACGTTTTACCTGGCGCTACGGCAACAGCACGCTTAGACGCTATTATTTCAGGTAAAGCAAAAAAGCAGAATATCTCAATTGAACAAGCCACCATTAACGAAAAAGCCATTATTCCTATGCGCCGTTTTGCACAGCCTGAAGAATTTGCGGCAGCAGCTGCTTTTTTAGCATCTCCTGCAGCAGGTTACATCACAGGTATTAATCTACCCGTTGATGGTGGCAGAACCTCTTGTTTATAACGTTGAAGATTAAACAACCGCAAGAGGGATAATCATGACATGTTCAAATAATATTATTGAAAATTTCATTGATGGCCAATATCAAGCGCCGTTAAATAATCACTACATAGATAATATTGAGCCCGCTACTGGTTTAGTTTATGGAAAAATACCAAACAGTGACATTGCTGATGTTGAGCAAGCAGTCGCTGCGGCGGAACGTGCACTACCCGCCTGGCGCGCCTTAGGTTTAGATGAGCGTGCCGACTATTTAATCGCGATTGCCCAAGAAATTGAAAACCAACTTGAGCCACTAGCTCTGGCTGAGGCAACCGATAATGGTAAACCAATTGCTTTAGCGAGAATGGTAGATATTCCACGAGCAGCCAGTAATTTTAAATTTTTTGCCCATGCTTGTTCGCAATTTGCTAGCGAATCACATGCGATGGCAGGTACGGCTATCAATTATACCTTACGCCAACCAGTGGGTATTGTTGGTTGTATTTCGCCATGGAATTTACCACTGTATTTATTTACCTGGAAAATAGCACCGGCACTCGCTGCTGGTAATTGTGTTATTGCTAAACCCTCAGAGATAACCCCAAAAACAGCAGCCATGCTCGGTGCCATTTGCCAAAAAATAGGTCTACCTAAAGGCGTTTTAAATATTTTACATGGCAACGGGGCTAGTGTTGGCTCTTCAATATGCAACCATCCGAAAATTAAAGCAATTTCATTTACCGGAGGCACGGCAACTGGTGCTGCAATTGCCACACAGCTGGCGCCAAAATTCAAAAAACTCTCATTAGAGTTAGGCGGTAAAAATCCGGCATTAATTTTTGATGACTGTAACTTTGAAAACACCGTTGATGAAGTATTTCGCGCCAGCTTTGCTAATCAAGGTCAAATCTGTTTATGCGCCTCACGGTTATATATTGAACGTGGCATATATGAAAAATTTAAAAAAGCATTAGTTGCAAAAGCTAACGCACTAATTCCCCAAGACCCTTTAGTAAGTGAAACTAAAATGGGCGCAATTGTATCCAAAGCCCACTTAGAAAAAGTACTCGGTTATATCGATTTAGCCAAAAAAGAAGGGGGCACTATTTTAGCTGGCGGCGAGCAAGTGCGATTGACTGGTCGCTGTGCACAAGGTTACTTTTTGCAACCGACTATTATTGAAGGCTTAGCTAATAACGCGAGCTGCAACCAACAAGAAATATTTGGTCCTGTGATCACCCTACAAGTATTTGATAACCAAGACCAAGCACTAGCACTTGCAAACGAAAGCCAATATGGCTTAGCGGCGACTATTTGGACGCAAAATGTTAATAGAGCACATCAACTAGCCGAGCAAATAAATACCGGTATTGTATGGATAAATTGTTGGTTATTACGCGATTTACGCACTCCATTTGGAGGAATGAATCACTCAGGTGTTGGCCGAGAAGGTGGTTTAGAAGCCATGCGGTTCTTCACTGAGCCGAAAAATGTTTGTATCAAATACTCATAGGTTTAACACAATAAAATGAACCAAGTTTGTCATAAATTCAAATCTTCAGGAGCAATATTTGCCAGCATACTTGGCTGCAAATGGACGCTTATTTAACCTCCTTTCTATGGAGTACCTTACAGTGTTTTCGATTGAATCGAAATTCGCTCTATTTGTTTGTACTCAAACCTAATTCAATTATGTGAAGAACAACGGTCTTTGATTGATTTTTGTCTACACTTATCTTTATAAAAATAAAATAACAATTACATAAGGATCCCTTATGAGCGATGTAAAATTTAAAGCCCCTTTTCCCCCTAAAGTAATCAACGCGGAACAAGCACCAAAACCAGTTGGTTTATACCCTCACGCGAGAAAAATAGGCGATTTACTCTTTCTTTCAGGTGTTGGCCCAAGAAAAGCAGGCACTCAAGAAATACCCGGTGTAGAGCTTGATGAGCAAGGTAAAATTAAAAGCTACGACATCGAAGCGCAATGCCATAGTGTATTCACCAATATTCGTTTAATTCTTGAAGCGTCGAATGCCAGCTGGATGGATTTAGTCGATGTTACGGTTTTCTTAACTAACATGGATGACGATTTCGCGACTTATAATCGCATTTACGCAGAATACTTTGCTGACAATCAGCCCTGTCGCACAACTGTTGAAATCAACAAATTACCAACGCCAATAGCGATAGAGCTTAAATGTATCGCTGCTTTGAATCAAAATACTAAGCCAAGCAGTAAAGCGGTTGAGGAATAATTATGTCAACGTTGAAAAATAGCATCGCTATGCCTTTTAATTTACATGCCTGGATAGATGAACATCGCCATTTACTCAAGCCCCCTGTTTGCAATAAACAGATATTTGAGCAAGACGATTTTATTGTCATGATTGTGGGTGGTCCAAATAACCGCACTGACTATCACTATAACGAAACACCTGAGCTTTTTTATCAAATTGAAGGGGAAATGATACTTTCAGTTATCGACGCGGATGATAAAAACAATAGTCAGTATGATCCTGAAAACTTCCACGACATAAAAATTAAAGCCGGTGAAATATTCTTACTGCCACCAAAAATGTTGCATTCTCCGCAACGGTTTGAAAATAGCGTTGGTTTAGTAGTTGAGCAAAAACGAGCTGATAAACAAGAAGATGCCCTATTTTGGTTTTGCCCTAACTGCAAACACCCTCTCTACAGCGAAGCATTTTGTCTCGACAACATAGAAACTGACTTGCCAAAAGTATTCAGCCGTTTTTACGATATACCTGCTAATTGCACTTGTCAGCAATGCGGTACAACAGTGACCAAGGGGTAAAATATGTTAAAGATAGATATCCATACACATATTTTGCCAAAGACATGGCCAAACTTACGTGAAAAATATGGTTACGGCGGCTTTGTTAGTCTCGATCATCATAAATGTGGCTGTGCAAGAATGATGGTAGATGAAAAGTTTTTCCGTGAAATTGACCATAATTGCTGGGATCCGAAAATTCGCCTCGATGATTGTCAAAAACATCAGGTAGACGTGCAAGTGCTTTCAACGGTACCCGTTATGTTTAATTACTGGGCAAAACCTAAAGACACTTTAGATTTATCCATGTATTTAAATGATCATATTGCAGGTATTGTTAACGATCACCCAAAGCGTTTTGTCGGTTTAGGCACCCTGCCGATGCAATCTCCAGATCTTGCTATAAAAGAACTTGAGCGTTGTATGAAGATTGGCTTAGCCGGTATTCAGATTGGCTCACATATTAATGAATGGAATTTAGACAACGAACAGCTATTTCCTATTTTTGAAGCCGCACAAGATTTAGGCGCTGCTGTTTTTGTACATCCATGGGACATGATGGCTAAAGAGAAAATGCCTAAATACTGGTTGCCATGGCTAGTAGGTATGCCAGCAGAGTCAAGCTTAGCAATATGCTCAATGATTTTTGGTGGTGTGCTGCAACGTTTACCCAAACTAAAAATTGCCTTCGCTCATGGCGGTGGTTCGTTTCCATCGACCATAGGTCGTATTGAACACGGCTTTAATGTTCGCCCAGATTTATGTGCGGTTGACTGCCCAATTAACCCACGAGATTTTCTTCCTCAAATTTATCTTGATTCATTAGTTCATGATGAATTGGCACTGAAATATTTAGTCGACTTAATGGGCCCTGACAATATTGCTCTAGGCACAGATTACCCTTTTCCTTTGGGTGAATTAGAGCCTGGAAAACTAATAGAAAACAGTCAGTTTTCTGATGATATTAAAGGAAAGTTGCTCCATGGTTCAGCGCTTAAATGGCTAGGTCTTTCAAAAGAGCAGTTCTTATGAGATTGAAAACAAGCATAGAACTTCAAAATACTCATTACCAAATAAATATGGAGAAATCATGGTCTTTAGCCATTGCTGTTAATTTTAATCAAGTTAATCAGCAACCTAATCACTTCTCTGCAAATGCAGCATTAGCAAGCCCAATGCATGCAGGAGGTTTTATTGGTGATACCAAACAAGGTGGCAGTTGTAATGTAAACGAATTGGCCATTAATCCACATTGTAATGGTACTCATACTGAGACAATCGCGCATATTTGTGATTTTTCGATTAATACTCATGTTATCGGCAATGCTGAAGATAGCCCTGAAGATACCATTGAAAACAACGCACTAACCATAGCGCAACTTAGCATACCCGCTTTAATGCCTTGCGCAGTTATTTCGATAACACCTGAATTAGCGATTCAAAGTGGCGATAATTACAGTCCCAACTTTCATAAAGACGATTTAATCATTAGTCATTCAGCACTTAAAAATGCGCTTGCACTTTACAATGATGAACAGCTTCAAGCTCTGGTTATTCGAAGTTTGCCGAACAATATCAACAAAAGACAACAAGCATATAACAATGACAATCAACCGGCATTTTTCAGTCGTGAAGCCATTTTATATTTAAACGAGCGAGGCGTTGAACATATTGTCGTGGATATACCGTCTATTGACCGCTTACACGATGACGGCTTAATGACTTGTCATCATTTGTATTGGCAGGTCGATAAAGGAACTCACCAAGTAACGCGACAATGTTTAGTTAATAAAACCATAACCGAAATGGCGTTTGTCGAAGATGATATCACCGATGGCTTTTATTTTATCAATATTCAAACACCCGCTTTTCATAATGATGCAGCGCCGAGTCGTCCAGTGCTATTTGAAGCTAAAGAAATGAGTAAATAACGATGATCCATACAGAAATAAATACAATGAAAAACAATAACAACAAAACAACTTTAGCATACGCCCAACAACTCGACCTTGATGATCCCTTAGCGAAGATACGCGAGCAGTTTGCCATACCAAAACAAGCTAATGGTGATGATGAATACTACTTCACAGGAAACTCTCTTGGCTTACAACCTAAACTCGCCCGAGAATATGTCATTGAATTACTCGATTCATGGGGACAACGTGGAGTGAAAGGACATTTTGAAGGTAACTTCCCTTGGATGCCTTATCATGAATTTTTAACCGAGCAATCGGCATTATTGGTGGGGGGGAAAAATGAAGAAGTGGTAATGATGAATTCACTCACCACTAATTTGCATTTAATGATGGTGAGTTTTTATCAGCCTACAGGTAAACGTACAAAAATATTGATAGAAGATCACGCGTTCCCTTCTGATCACTACGCCGTAGAATCTCAGCTTAAACATCATCAACAAAACATCGACGATAACATGCTGTTTTGGACGCCAAGAGAAGGCGAAGAACTCTTAAATTATCAGGACTTGTACCAAATTATTGAACAACAAGGAGACGAAATAGCACTTATTTTGTTACCGGGTGTTCAATATTACACGGGTCAAGTACTTGATATGAAAACCATCACAGAAAAAGCACATGCGAAAGGTATTATGGTCGGTTTTGATTTAGCCCATGCGGTTGGCAATATCGAACTTGAATTACATAACTGGCAAGTCGACTTTGCTTGTTGGTGTAGTTACAAATATTTAAACAGTGGTGCTGGCTCTG
>Ga0209396_1003322_pt1 | contig 16323 bp, 15 predicted proteins | sample GOMGulsemesocosm_6_FD_184638 | JGI IMG/M metagenome (GOLD analysis project Ga0209396, IMG submission 184638) | Methane-oxidizing microbial communities from mesocosms in the Gulf of Mexico - GOM8C Gulf of Mexico (SPAdes) (version 2) | ecosystem: Environmental > Aquatic > Marine > Cold seeps...
TTTAGGTTTATTTAAGTATAAGTATTTATACACAGTTCTTATATGAGAGCACTCGCATATTATCTAATGATAATAGAGCGTATACTTAGTTCATTAGAGATGTGCGGAGCGAAAGAATGAAATTTGTTGATGAAGCAAATATAAAAGTAGATGCCGGAGACGGTGGTTCAGGTACTGTCAGTTTTAGACGAGAAAAGTTTATGCCTGATGGTGGACCTGATGGTGGTGATGGTGGTGATGGTGGCGATATTTACATGGTTGCTAACGAAAGCCTTAATACCTTAATCGATTTTCGTTTTCAGCGCTTTTATTCTGCTGAACGTGGTACTAACGGTAAAGGTAAAGATTGTACTGGTAGTCGCGGTGAAGATTTAACCATTCGTGTGCCTATTGGAACGCGTATCACTGATAAAGACACCGGCGAGTTGGTTGGTGATTTAACTAAGCTTGGACAAAAAATCATGGTGGCCAAAGGTGGTTATCATGGATTAGGCAATGCACGCTTTAAAACAAGTACTAACAGAGCACCTCGTCAAAAGACGTTAGGTACTGAAGGTGAGGTTCGTGATCTTCGACTTGAACTTATGTTGTTAGCTGATGTTGGCTTATTAGGTTTCCCTAATGCGGGTAAATCTACCTTCATACGCAGTGTTTCAGCGGCTAAACCAAAAGTTGCAGATTACCCTTTTACAACGCTTGTTCCTAATTTAGGAGTAGTGCGTTTAGGGTCTGATCGCAGTTTTGTAGTTGCAGATATCCCTGGTATTATTGAAGGTGCTGCGGAAGGTGCTGGTTTAGGCACTCGTTTTTTAAAACACTTAGAGCGTTGTCGTATTCTTATTCATTTAGTCGACTTAATGCCTGTTGATGGCTCTGATGTTGCCAGTGGCGCTGCACAGATTGTAAGTGAATTAAAACAACATAACCCTCATTTGGCGAATAAACCGCGTTGGTTAGTGTTTAACAAACTTGATTTGGTACCTGAAGAAGAACGCCAACAGCGTATTGATGATGTGCTAGATGCATTATGCTGGGATGGTGATTATTCAACAATTCAAGCAATCAACAAAACTGGTACAAAACAACTAAGTTATAAGTTGATGGAGTACATCGAACAGAACCCAGTGGTTGAAGCTGAGTTTGATGCCAGTGCTGAAGTTGAGTTTAAATGGGATGATTATCATACTGAACAGATTAATGGCAGTGCCGTTATTACTGAAGAAGATGACGATTGGGATGATTGGGATGAAGATGACTACGATGTAGAAGTCGAATATCGCCCTTAACCCGTTCAACGGCCGCTATAAGCGGCCGTTTTTGTATTTAAACATTCAATGTAAGGAAAGGCCTTGAAAATCGCTATGATCGCAGCAATGGCTGATAACAGAGTTATTGGCAAAGATAATAAAATGCCTTGGCATTTGCCTGAAGAACTCACTTATTTTAAAAAAGTGACTATGGGTAAACCTATAGTGATGGGACGTAACACTTTTGAGTCAATAGGGCGTCCATTGCCTGGCCGTAAGAATATTGTGATTAGTCGTGATACCCAATTACAAATTGAAGGGGTGACCGTTGTTAATTCAATTAATGCAGCGATTGACGCTGGAGACGATTGTGAGGAGTTAATGATAATTGGTGGGGCTATGTTATATAATGAAATGTTGCCTAGAGCCGACATTCTTTATCTCACCGAAATAGATTTATGCGTCGAAGGTGACACTTATTTTCCAGACTATGAGCAGTTCACATGGGAAAAAGTGAACGTTGAGAAACACCAGTCTAAATCAGGGATTAATTTTGGTACTTTTTCATTAAATAAATTATAAAGACAACAAAAAGGTTGACTTAATAGCGCACACTTTTGCATCATATATCATAATGCAGTATATATACTTGTTACGTAATCGACTTAAATTCCATAGAATAAGGATTTTTCATGGTGCTATTAAGTATTAAATAGCAAAAATGAGATTGTAGCCATAAACAAAATAATGCTTAATGAAGTTAAGTAATTTGAATACAGGAACTCCTTATGAAAAAATTATCTACCGCGATTTCAATCGCTATTATATCTACCGGACTTTACAGTCTTCCAGCTTATTCATATGATAATGTAGCCGAAGCTATGTGTAACTATGTTGTTGCTGATCATAAATCACGTTTTCGTGATCAATTACGATCGAAAAAAATTAAACTTAAAAAAGTTTACAAAAACATTACTTGTAATGGACATAGCTTGTTACGCTTTTCTATGACTAAAGAAGCAAATCAAGTTGGGGCATTTATTGTTAAGCGACTTCCTGCTTCGATACTTAAGAAACCTGAGTCTGATGGCGTTACTGTTTATGATTGGGCTATTGCAAATGGCAAACAAGATTCTGTAATTGGCCAAGCAATTAAGGCTCGAGCAAAACTATAAATCACAACAGTTAAGAGCATAAAAAGCGCCGATAAGACATTCTTATCGGCGCTTTTTTATGACTAAAATATAGATCTGTTTTGAATAATATTACGGCACATTTTCTTAAAAAGTATCAGCAATTCCCTAGAGAATTGCTGAGCAGTAGACCACTTAGCTAGGTTGGTATTAGACTTTAAAGTTACCAGCAGCTGATTGCAGTTCAACAGCAAGATTAGCGACTTCGACTGTTGCTTGCTCTGTTTGTGCAGCCCCATTTGCTGTGCTGTTTGCAATTTCAACAATGTTTTCTAGTAGCTGTGATATCTCATTCGAAACTACATTTTGTTCTTGCGCCGCTTGTGATATTTGTCCACTCTTTTCTTCGACACGTACTAAAGCTTCACTCATTTCATGCAACGAGTGTGATGTCTTTTCTGAGTCGCCTACACAAGCTTGTGCATGCTCCTGACTAAGTTCCATGACTTTAACAGCTTGTTGAGCGCCAGATTGAATCAGCTCGACCATATCGTTAATCTCTGTGGTTGATTGTTGAGTTCTGTTGGCAAGATTACGTACTTCATCTGCCACAACAGCAAAGCCACGCCCTTGTTCACCAGCACGTGCTGCTTCAATCGCGGCATTCAAAGCCAGTAAGTTTGTTTGTTCGGCAATACCGCGAATAACATCAATTATTGATCCTATACTGGTGCTATCGTCATGTAATTTATTAATGACATCAGCGGCATTACTTATATCTGAAGATAAAGATCCAATGGTCGCTTGGTTATTTTCAGAAATTTTTGCAATATCGATGGCTTGCGTGTTAGTTGCTCTAACTTCATCGAGTGTCGCTATAGCGTGCTCAGAAACTTGTCCTGCACTTAAGCTCATCTCATTAATCGCGGCTGCAGCTTGATCAACTTGTGTCTGTTGTTCACTTATCGCTTGCGTTGTTTCTTGGGTGACTGATGACGTTTGCTCGGATGCTGTAGCTAGTTGCCTTGAACCTGTTGCAATACTGGTAATGACGGATCGTAATGAGATGGCAAGGTGATTGATATTTTTAGTTAATTCGCCAAACTCATCGTTTGTATCGTGTTCAACAGTATGGGTTAAATCCCCATTGGCTAATGAGCCTAATGCAAGATTAATTTTGTTAAGTGGTTGAGAGATGCTGTTAAGCGTACTGTAAGAAACAAATATTGAAATGACAAAGCCTATTAACATCACAATACCCACTTGAGACTTACCACCTGAAACACTAGATAAAATCAGTTGCTCAGAATTGTTAGCATTCGTCGTCGCAACTTTTAAGACAGCATGAACCTGTGATAGACCTTCAAGTGTTTGCTTATTCGTTTGCTTACTGAGTGCGAGTGATTGGTCAATGTTATCTAATAAACTTAATTTAATAGATTTTAACGATTGACTGCCTTTGACAAAGGGTAACAACAACTTATGGTCTTCGGTTAACGCATCTAATAAATCTTGTTCGATAATATTGGCGGCGCGTGAGATGAAAAATGATAATTTAGACTCAATATCTGTACTAATAAATTCGAGTTCTTTTGCGATCGACGTAGCTCGAACAGTATTCGATTGCTCGGCCATGTCTTCACTGGTTTTAACTAACGTTAACATCAAATTATCAAGATCGTTTGTCAAACCAATTAACATTTCTAAATCAGGGGAATCGCTTTCAACATCAGCGACATCAAGCAGTGTACTAGATAGATTGTCACTAATATCACTTAGCTCCATTAATGAAGAGGCCAATAATGATTCGTAAGATAGTAATGATTTTTTACTATTAAATAATGATGAAGTCGTTTGATTAATATTTGCTATTGACGCGAAAAAGGGAGGCAGAATATCTGATAACTCTCTATCTTGTGATGAGATTTTCTTCAAATCCGCGAGTAATTTATCAATATTTTTTTTCGTTTCATCTCGTTCTGAATGAGCTTTATATAAGTTTGCTACATTTGTTGAGAAGTATTCTTCTAAAGCGACCCTCTGCATTATCATTAATTGAACTTCGAGTGCATTACTTATTCGAAGTGCTGGGAGCGATACCGCTTTTGAATAGCTGGTTTCTCTTTCAACTTGCATAAAGTTATAAAATGAATTGCCGCCAATAATGAACAGCATGAGTAAAATGCTTGCAAAGCCTAATCTAATTCGATTAGCTACTGTTAATCTCATGTATATCTCCACTAAAATATTATCGAGTTTACTACCACTTCCGTATAAGAGTATAAACGAGGATTAAAATGATTGAATCAATTTGTTTCAATCTAATTATTTCTAACTACGCTTATATTATCAGTAATACTTTATACTGTTAATATGCTATCGGCTTACTTTAACATTACTGTAACGAATTTTGTTGGAAATATGTGTTTGTTTCTAATTTCCACGCCGTCATCCATTTCTTCCATAAGCAACCCGTATCGAGCGCTAGGAATTTATCATTATTTGTGACGCCCATCAAAGACGCCCAATGGCCAAATATAATTCGATAACCATTATTGGATATTGATGGTTGTGAAAACCAAGGTGTTAGCTCTTGATTAGTATTTGAAATGGGGGCACATTTGGCTAAAAAGTCTAAATGACCATTAATAGTACAATAACGCATTCTAGTCAGATTATTAATGGTGAAAATGGCTTTTTGTAGTGGTGTTTCGCATTTTTTCCAATTATTAACATTGTTATTATACATTGCAGCAAGCAATGTAGTGGATTTTTCACTGGTCAGCCATTGCTCAACATTATGAGCATTTTCAAGTGCGATATGTATATTCCATTGGGGCGAAATACCGGCATGGCTAACTAGTGTTTTATGCTGCGGTAAGTGAATAATGAGGGGCAAACACCTCAGATAATCAACATATTTTGATAGTTTAGGGCTTTGTAATACGCGATCAAATTGATCGCTGGCTTTAGCCGTTTTTAGGCCGTTGGCAATAGCGAGGAAGTGTAAATCGTGATTTCCTAATACAGGATGGATAGACGTTTGATGTGTTAGTAGAAAATCTAGAGTCTCAACGGCTTGTGGACCGCGACCGATTAAGTCACCAACGAGATATAAATGATCACGTTGGTGGTTAAAGTTAAGCTGTTTTAAAAGTAAATCAAATTCATCAAAACAAGCCTGTATATCACCAATAAAATAGGTAGCCACAATATTAGTGAATCATCGTTTTATCAGCTAATAAAAAAGGCGCTATTTTCACGCTGAAATGTGTGGGAAGGCTTGACTGACAAATCATGTCATAAGTACCGTGCATAGTGCCTACAGGTGTTTTAAAATTAGATCCACTACTGTATTGAAACTCACTTAAAGGTTCTATCACAGGCTGTATTCCAACAACGCCATCACCTTGAACTTCACTTTGATTACCGTCACTATCGGTAATAAACCAATGGCGACTGAGTAATTGAACTGTATGTTTAGAATTATTTCGGATCGTAATTTTATACCCAAAGACGTATATAGATTGTTGCTCTACAATACGTTCTTCGATGTAATAAGGCTCTACGCAAATATCAATGTCTTCAGTCAAGGCATGGGTCATAGAAATATACCTTTTATGACGGATTTTTAGTAGAGCGTTGTGTTATGTAGTTGGCAATTTTAACATATTGTTCTAATGATACTTGTTCTGCTCTGTAAGTAGCATTAACACCAACCGTTTCCATTTCTTCTACAGTTAACGTGCCTCTTAAGCTATTACGAACTGTTTTTCGTCGCATACTGAAGGCTTGTTTAACAACATTTTGAAGTTGCTTTATATCTAGAGCTGGGTAGGGTAATTCCTGATAAGGTTCTAGACGAATAACTGCAGAATCAACTTTTGGTGCTGGTACAAAACAATGAGGACCAACTTCAATGACAGGAATCATTTTGCAGTAATACTGCGCCATGACACTTAAGCGACCATAAGACTTCGTATTTGGACGTGCACAAAGTCGTAATACAACTTCTTTTTGCAGCATAAAATGCATGTTCTCAATAATGCTAGCTTGTTCGAACAAGTGAAACATTAATGGCGTAGAGATATTGTAGGGTAAATTACCAAACACTTTTAACCGCTGACCGGGTTCTACCAATGCTGAAAAATCAAACTGTAAGGCATCACCTTGATGTATGGTCAGTTTGTCTTTTAACTCAGGATGTACTTTTAATCGTTCAACTAAGTCTCTATCTAATTCAACAACGGACATCTTATCCATTTTAGCGGCAACAGGCTCTGTTAACGCGCCAAGACCGGGTCCTATCTCAACCACGTGATCGCCTGGTTTTGGATCTATCGCCGCCACAATGTTATCAATGACACCTTGGTCATTTAAAAAATTCTGACCAAAACGTTTTCTAGCTGTGTGACCTAAATGTACTTTATTGTTCATGTTTACTCTTTGCTGCAAGTGAAATAGCTTCGTTTATCGCCACAATCATACTACCTGAATCTGCTTTACCAGTGCCTGCCAAATCAAGTGCTGTGCCATGATCTACAGAGGTCCTAATAAAAGGAAGACCTAAAGTAATATTGACTGAATTGCCAAAACCTTTATGTTTTAAAACTGGCAAGCCTTGATCATGGTACATGGCCAAAACTGCATCAGCGTTATTTAAATACTTATCTTGAAATAATGTATCAGCGGCTAAAGGGCCAATAATATCCATCCCTTCATTGCGTAATAATTCAATGGCTGGATTAATTATTTCAATTTCTTCCCTGCCAAGGTGGCCATCTTCTCCAGCATGGGGGTTAAGCCCGCACACATAAATACGCGGATTATTAATGCCAAACTTATCCACTAAATCTTTATACAAAATACGGGTAATATTTATGACACGCTCATAAGTGATGGCTTTGGCGACATAAGCAAGCGGTATATGTGTTGTGACGAGTGCAACTCTTAGTCCTTTAGTCGCTAATAACATCACCACATCTGGTGTGTTAGATTGTTGTGCAAAAAATTCAGTATGCCCACTAAAAGCGATACCAGACTTGTTTATTATACCTTTATGAACAGGTCCTGTAACGACTGCTGAGAATTCACTATCAATGTTGTGATCACACGCAAATTGAAGTGTTTCTAAAACATAGGCGCCATTTCTTTCGTCTAATACACCACAATGTGCTGTTTCATTGAGTGGAATAGGCTTAATCGTCAAGGTTCCTGCTTTTTGTGGCATAGCAGGCTTTGAAGCGTCGTAAGGCAACAATGTAATGGGCAGGCCGAGCAATTGTGCTCGATTTAACAATAATTGTTCGTCGGCAATAACAACAATTTCTACAGGCCAGTCTTTTTGGGCGATATTCAATGCTAAATCGGGTCCAATGCCAGCTGGCTCCCCTGGTGTTAATGCAATTCTTATAGTCACCCAGTTAATCCTAATCTAAAACTTCAATATATGCATTACTGCGTAGTTCTTTTGCCCAAGCACTGCTTTCTTCAGTAAATTTACGATTAAATAGCATTTGATGTGCTCTGTTTTTAATAAACTTATCAGTGGCATCCACTTGACGGTTACCAAGTAATTTTACAATGTGCCATCCATGCGAGGTCTTGAACGGTTTACTGAGTTCGTCTTTCTCTAAACTGGCTAGTGTAATTTTAAACGCAGGAACATAGATGCTCGGATCATTCCAACCTAATTCACCACCTTTAATAGCGGAACCTGCATCATCTGAATGTTTTTTAGCTAACTCTTCAATAGTGGCTTTACCAGACTCTATATCTTTTATGAATTGCTCTAGCATCGATTTTGCACGCTCTTCACTAAGAATAATGGTCGGTTTTATTAAAATATGCTTAGCATTAACTTCATGCACATCAACTTGTTGTTGGCCTTTTACATCAAGAATTTTAATGATGTGATAACCATTACCACTTTTAAAGGGGCCAATGACGTCATCTTTTGATTTACCTTTGACGGCATCCGTAAACAAAGTCGGCATTTCGTTAATATTCATAAACCCCCAATCACCACCCTCTAGCGCTTTAGGTCCAGAAGAAGATGTTATTGCAATGCGCTTAAAGTCACTACCATCAGTTAGCAATTTGATAACATTATCTGCCCGATTTCGAGTGCTTTTTAATCCATCCGTTGATTCATCACCATTGTGGGAGATCAAAATATGTCCCAAATGGAATTGAGTAGTTGTCTGACCGTGTTGTTTTAATTGTATCACTAAATTTTCAATTTCTTGTTCGGCAATATTAATACGTCTACGTACGGCAATACGTTCTACTTGTCCAAGTAATATATCTTCACGCATACTCTCGCGATAACTTGCGTAATCAACACCTTCACTGGCGAGCTGTTCTTTAAGTTGATCTAAAGTAATCTTTTGTTCTTGGGCAATATTACCAATGGTTGTATCAAGCTGAGTATCACCGATACGCATACTCATGCGATCAGCCATTTGCTTTTTCAACAAATTACCAATTAGGCGCTCGGTGGCTTGAGTTTGTAAAACGCGATCGTTAGGTAATTCTTGTTTGCTAGCTAAAGAACGTTGTTTAACACGGTTTACCAATGTTTCAATTTCACTTTTTAGAATCACACCATCATTAACCACAATAGAGACACGGTCGAGTGCTTTAATGTCTGCTTGGCTTGCGCCAGCACTACAAAATAGTGAAACTGCTAATACAATTTTTAATAACTTCATTTTTTTTCCGTTAAGGCTGGGTATGTCAATAGCCAGTAATTTATCATAGTTCTTAGAGGAACTGGTTATTAATATCAGACATAAATGCCAGTCAATTTGATCGTTAATTTGTTAAGTAATAAGGTCGGCGATAACTAAACAAGCCACCACCTAACATCTCACTTGCATTGGTTGATTCTTTTGAGCCTAATCCCTTAATTGAAAAATTAAAGGATATGCCAGTATCAAATTTTTCATTGGCTAGGACATTATTGTTAATTCCATCTACGAATTGTGCTTGTATCTGACGATAAACTTGCACGCGAACAGACCAACAACAGGACTCATATTGAAGACCCGTAAATGTTTCAATAGTTCGATTCAATTGCAGATCTCGATAATAATTCCCTACAAAGGTCCACTCATTATTGATTGGCCATATAGCTTTGATACCCAGTTGATTAATTTTATCATCACTAATATCTTTAACATAACGATGACTCAGTTGTACCAATTTTGAATCATGAATACGAAAATCAAGGGTCGACTTACTTTGAGTTATATCATTTCTAGCTTCATTTAATTGTAAGGCATGACTAACAGCCCAGCGGTTATTTAATGAATAAGATACTTCACCCGCTAGTGCAGAACGATCCGGAAATGTTTGACCTACTTCACCAGTTTGTTGAGTCATTTTCGAGGTTTCTAAGTAAAAAGTCTGGCCTATGCTGGCGGTCAAACGCGGACGATTATTTGCATCTTTGACGACAGTTGTCATCCCTAAAGTTATTTGATTGGTGTCTATAATACGGTCTAAACCACTGAAACGTCTTGCTCTGAATAGACCTGGATAATCATCACGCAATAAAGCAGTATCATAAAGTCTAATAGAATCTTGTGCTTCATACGGAACAAACAAATATTGTATTTGTGGCATTAATGTCTGTGTAAAACCAGGTTTTAACTTTAAATCTCGCTCAAATTCAACATCAGCATACATTCTAAATTGTGGTAATGTTCTAGAAATCGATTTGTCTGCTTCTTCCTCGTGGTATTGCTGATACCAAGTTTGCATTAGCTTGGTTTCAGTGATGAACTTACCGGCAGAGTAGTGAATAGGAAGTCTTAAAGTCGGCTCCACATGCAATCTTGCCGTTTTTTGAATAACTTTATCTGTTTTTTTGAAGTAAGTGAACTCAGAGAAAACATCATATTCAAAATAGCGTCCGAGTAAGTTGTTATCACTGTGGAAGCTAATTTGAGGTAACAATTGAAACGGTTTTAATTGTTGACCTAAGACCTGAATATCTTGAACTCTTATGTTTAACGACCAATCTTCATCGTAATAAGCAATGTCTATATTCTTGACGAGTTGGTTGTCTGTTTTGTTGCCATACTTTGAGCCGACATCGTTAAAGTAGTTATCATCACTTACGTGTGTAAAATTAGTTCCTAAACGCCAATTCTCGGTAACTTTTCCATTATGCTGCCAAAAAAACAAATAACGGCTATCGTCATAAGAGCGATCATCATTGAGATATTCAAAGTTAAGCAAGCCTTGTTGGCCATTAGTTAAATATCTAAATTCTGTATTAAGCTGAACGCCACGCTCTGTCATGAGCCGAGGTGTAATGGTCATGTCGTAGTTGGGAGCAATGTTCCAATAAAATGGGGTACTAATTTCGAGACCATTTTTAGTATTACTTCCGATAGAGGGGTATAAAAATCCAGAGCTGCGTTTATCTGAAATAGGTAAGGTCAAATAAGGGAAATAAAATACCGGCACATCAAACACTTCTAAAGTAGCTTGGCGTATAGTGGCCCATGCTTCGCTGGTATCTATTTTTATTTCTTTAGCGCGAAGTGCCCAATCTGGTGTGTCACTTGGGCAGGTGGTGAAAATAGCATTTTCAAGCACTAAATAACGGCCATCATCTACTCTAAAACTATCTGAACTACCGTGTATCATTGAATTATTAAACCAGTACTTACTATTTTGTAATTCAGTATTTTTGCCATCCAAAGACGTTGTTAAGTAATCACTTGTTAATGTCAATCGCTTATCTTGAAAGTGTAAATCTCCTGACGCAGCAAAGATGTTTTGTAGTTCATTATATTGTGCTTTATTAGCACGAATAAACTTATCCTTTTGCTGGAAAGTCACGTTGCCAGAGTAATGTAACTGATTAGGAAACTCAATAGTGGTGTGATCCGCGCTGACTTTTACACGATCGTCTGCGAGTTTAAGTTGAGGTAAACTTTCTGGCGCAATGTATGGCGTATTAACTTTACACTGACCAAGAACGGCAGATGAATCTGCCCATGCGTTGGCTGCAAAAGAAGAAATAATAAATAAAGTAATTAAGCGCATTTTAAGGTTAGGTATACTCAAATAGTAAAAATTGTCTAAACGCTTCATAATCAATGCTTTGAAAATAGAAGCTTTTCGATGGGAAAAATAAATGGGTATAATATCGTAAATCTTAGCCTAGAGCTAATAGTAGGTACATAAAGTAACGTATTATGCCGAACTACTTGTAAATTGAATAATAGTGGAACGAATTGAGGGGGTCACATCGATAATCGCAAAGAACAATTAGGCTTGTGGTTTAATACACTTTTAGGAGGCTCTTCTAGGGAGTTAAGTGTGGTGAGTGCCGACGCAAGTTTTAGGCGCTATTTTAGAGTGCGGGACGAAAGTGTTAGTTACGTGCTAGTTGACGCGCCGCCGGCCACTGAAAAAAACAATGAGTTTATTGCATTCGCTTTGAAATATGCGGCGGCGGGATTAGATGTCCCACGCGTTTTATTTAGCGATGTTGATAAAGGATTCATGTGCTTAACAGACCTTGGTAACCAAACGTTATTACCACTAATAGAAAGCGATAAAGAGCAAAAGTGGTATCAAAAAGCTGTCGCATTACTACCCCATGTTGCCAAGGTTAAACCTATTGCTGATCAAGGACGTTATAATGCTGAATTTTTTCAATTAGAATTACGTTTGTTTAGTGACTGGTTTTGCCGTGATTTAATGAATGTTGATTTTTCTTCATCACAACAAACTGTGATTGATGAATGCTTTAATTTATTGATTAATAATGCCATTGAACAACCACAAGTGAGTGTCCATCGTGATTTTCATGCACGCAACATTATGGTGCGAGATAACAAATCGTTATCTATTATCGACTTTCAAGATACTGTCACAGGACCATTAACTTACGACGCTGTTTCACTGCTCAAAGATTGTTATTTTAAACTCAGCCAGGCTGAGCGAGATGATCTGGTGGTTCAATCGTTTGAACAATTTCAGCACAGTCATGCAATAACCTGTAACTATGAGCAATATAAGTACTGGTTCGATTTAATGGGGCTACAGCGCCACTTAAAAGTGTGTGGTATTTTTAGTCGATTGCATTTACGCGATAATAAATCATATTATTTGAATGATTTACCACTTGTCGCTGAGTATATTTCGGAAGTATGCGATCAATATGATGTATTAGGACCGTTTAAGGCGTTATTTGATGAGACGATTCTACCTATCTTAACGACAAGGATTGATGCATGTTTGCCATGATCTTAGCAGCAGGACGTGGTGAACGTATGCGACCTTTAACCGATCATTGCCCAAAACCATTATTATGTGTCAACGACAAATCACTGATTGAATATCATCTAGAGCAATTTAGACAGACACAAATTACTGATGTTGTTATTAATCATGCATGGCTGGGACACCTGATCCCACAAGCGTTAGGTGATGGTAACCGTTGGGGGCTAGCCATTAATTATAGTGATGAGAAGGCGTGCGCCTTAGAAACCGCTGGTGGAATAAAAAAAGCATTATCTATTATTAATGATGATTATTTCATGGTTGTAAATGGGGATATTTGGACAGATTTTGATTTCTCAACGTTGCCCAAAAAATTAGATGATGGTGTGTTAGCACATCTTGTGTTGGTTGAAAATCCGCCTCAACATCAGCGTGGTGACTTTGCCTTGAATAAACATTGGTTACAAAATGAGGGTGAAGAAAAGTTTACCTTTTCTGGAATAGCTGTTTATCATCGACGTTTCTTCGAAGGCCTTAATGAAGGAAGCGTTGCGTTGGGGCCAATTATTCGTGAGCATATTAAAAAACGGCAAGTGACCGGTGAATTCTATCGCGGCCATTGGTTTGATATTGGTACACCAGAACGGTTGAAGCAATTAGATAGTATGCTTCGTGAGTGATATCTAAGTTACCAAAAATTAATAATATATAAGTGAGTATGTTTTGAAAATCTGGGGCAAAGTTTTAGGGTTCATGTTTGGGTTCATGTTTGGGAAATGGGCAGGTGCATTATTGGGCCTTTATATCGGCCATCGTTTTGACCGAAGTATGAGTCAAAATTTCTCGAATCAAGGTGGTTTTTCAAAGTTTTTTGTCAATAAAGATTCTTTTACAAACCAGGCTGTATTTTTCCACGCGGTATTCTCTGTCTATGGTCACATTGCCAAAGCGAGTGGCAAAGTCACGGCGCAGGAAATTGATGCGGCCACTGCATTGATGGATAAGATGGGATTAACAGGTGATAAACGACGCGAAGCTCAAGCGGCTTTTAGTGAAGGCAAATCCAATGACTTTCCATTAGAAGAAACTCTTAAAGAATTTAAGCAGAGTTCATTTGGTCAGCGAGATATTCTACAGTTGTTTTTAGAGGTCCAATTGCAAGCGGCATTTGCTGACGGCTCGCTTCATTCTAAAGAGCGGGTAATATTGCACACGGTAGCGAAAATACTTGGTTTTTCAGCGCGAGATATTGATAAATTATTACAGCAGCTAGAAGCGCAAATGAATTATCACCGACAGCAAGCATCGACAAATGAAAGTGGACCATCAATAGATGCTGCTTATGATATTTTAGGGGTGAAATCTGAAGATGATGATCAAACCATTAAGAAAGCATGGCGAAAAATGATGTCACAGCATCATCCTGACAAGCTTGCGGCAAAAGGACTACCACCAGAAATGTTAGAAATTGCCAATCAAAAAGCACAAGATATTCAAGCAGCTTATGAAAAAATAAAAAAACAACGTCAGTAAATGTAATTTACGTCTAGATGTATAGACGTCTATCTTGACTTGTCCGATTAGATTGAGTACTTTCACAATACTTTATAATAATTATAATAAATAAGGATTTGAACATGACCTCCGGTTCTTCATCAACAATCGTTCCACGTGGTATAGCACTGCTCCCACTGATGTTATTTTTATGCCTATTTTTAGGGACAGGCATCTACCTTACGTTAGAAGGTGTAGATTTTGCTTTTTATCAAGTGCCTGCGCCTGTCGCTGTCTTGCCTGCCATAGTTCTAGCCATTATTTTATCTCGTGATACGGTTAATGAGACGATTGAGCAATTCACCAAAGGGGTCGGTGATAGCAACGTTATTGCTATGTGTATGATTTACTTGTTGGCAGGGGCGTTCGCAGCTGTAGCCAGTGCAACGGGTGGCGTTGAGTCTACCGTTAATTTAGGTCTTAGTTTAATCCCTTCATGGTTTTTACTACCCGGATTTTTCTTGATCAGTGCTTTCATTGCAACGGCTATGGGAACATCTATGGGGACTCTTGGTGCTGTAGCACCGATTGCACTTGGCGTAGCGCAAACCGCAGGCATTGATATTGCCGTTATGGGCGGCGCGGTTATAAGTGGTGCAATGTTTGGTGATAATTTATCTATTATATCTGATACTACCATTGCTGCTACGCGCTCTCAGGGCTGTGAAATGAGAGATAAATTTAAAGAGAACTTACGTATTGCACTACCTGCAGCCATTGGTGTCTTAATCGTATTGGCCTTTTTAGGTAATGATGCGCCGTTGCCAGAAGTCGGAGCAATTGATTGGATTAAAGTTTTACCTTATATAGCCATTTTGGTTTTAGCTATAGCAGGCGTCAACGTATTTGTTGTACTGGGCAGTGGTGTTGTAATGGCTGGTTTGGTTGGGTTAATGCAAACACCTGATTACGGGTTAATGGTTTGGGCTAAAGATATCTACAAGGGTTTTAGCGATATGCAGGAAATATTGATCCTAGCCATGCTAATTGGTGGGCTTGGCGCAGTAATGAGCCAGCAAGGAGGCCTTGCATTTATCGTTAAGTTTATTGATAAATTTTTAGCAATAATGAGTAATAAAGGCAAAGTAAGTACCGCTTCAGCAGAGTTGGGTATAGCAGGTGTAGTGAGCTTAACGAATTTAGCCATTGCTAATAATACGGTTTCTATTATTGTTGCTAGTGATGTGGCTAAGAATTTAGCTCAAACTCACAATGTTGAGCCAAAACGTAGTGCGAGCTTGTTAGATATTTTTGCCTGTTGTATTCAAGGGCTATTGCCCTATGGCGCTCAAGCGTTAATGATTGGTGCGATGTTTAAGCTGTCTCCTTTAACGGTTTCGATTCATGTCTTCTATCCTATGTTGTTAGCTGTGGCTGCTATTTTGACTATTCTATTCCGTAAAAGAACGCGTCATAGTTAGTATTGATATACATGACACATGTTCCCTTGTATAAAATAATGCCATTGAGTTGAGAATACCGATGAGAATGGCAATCATTAATAAATAGCTTAAGCATATGAAATAATATTATTGTATGATGATATGTATATTTTTCACTCCGTTGTGTTTCTTTATTGATGTTGTTTTTGCAATACATAGGGTTTTGAGCTAGTTTGTTAGATCAAATAAGCACAAGTGCTTAATTTTTGTTATTAAAGGCTTCATTCATCATGAAATTTCACGCTGCACGCCAACCTATTCTCGATGCCGAGCAAAATTTATTTGCTTATGAGTTGTTGTTCCGTGATGGAATTACCAATGCGTTTCCTGCAATTGATGGTGATGAAGCAACATCAAAAATTATCGCGGGTACTCAGTTCGACTTTTCGTTAACCGATTTAACGGGCAATAAACCGGCATTCATAAATTTTACTTATGAAACACTTAGTAAAAAATACCCGACACTTGTCCCTAATACTGACATCGTGATTGAAATTTTAGAAACTGAAAGACCGGGCAAGAAACTGCTACATGAGGTGAAGGAATTACATGCAGCAGGTTATATTGTTGCATTAGATGATTACATTCATGAGTCTGTTTGGCGCCACTTTTTTCCTTTTATAAAAATTATAAAAGTAGATTGGTTAGTGACGACTCAGGAACAAATAGAACAGATAATTTCTGCCATCAAAGATTTCC
>Ga0209396_1003323_pt1 | contig 16318 bp, 17 predicted proteins | sample GOMGulsemesocosm_6_FD_184638 | JGI IMG/M metagenome (GOLD analysis project Ga0209396, IMG submission 184638) | Methane-oxidizing microbial communities from mesocosms in the Gulf of Mexico - GOM8C Gulf of Mexico (SPAdes) (version 2) | ecosystem: Environmental > Aquatic > Marine > Cold seeps...
TGACTGCGAGTGTTTGGGGCGCCAATTTAATTGGCGCTATTATCCTAGCCTATATGTACAAGCTTGGAAGTGGTGTTCTAGTAAAAAGTACTGATACTGTTTTACATGCTATTGCTGTTAAAAAAATGTATGGCACGCCAGTACAGTTATTGTTTAACGCAGTGTTATGTAACTGGTTAGTCTGCCTAGCACTATGGATTGTTGCTAAAATAAACAGTGAGTCTGCAAAATGCATCGCCATATTTTGGTGCCTGCTAGCGTTTATCGCGAGTGGTTATGAGCACAGTGTAGCGAATATGACAGTATTTTCTCTCGCTCTGCTGGGACCTACTGTTGATGGCATTACTTTATCCGCAGCAGCGCATAATCTTTTTTGGGTCACTATAGGAAACACCATTGGTGGTGCAGTATTCGTTGCCACTGGTTATTGGTATATGTCTCAATCAACAGTTGTAGAGGTAGAGCCTCTAGCTAAATAAATTTAAATAAAGGCTGGGTTCTCTTAGGTAATATAAATTAAGGAAAACAGTGTGTAAGTGAGACTGAATACGAAGGCTACCAGTAGTGCTCTTTATGAAGTGAATTAACAGGTATGCTTTTAAGGGTGGGCAATGGTTATAAATAGGAATCCGCTATTTCTTTCTTTAATTAGCAGGCACAAAAATCCCTGTATCGGCGAGACTAAAGACAAATGGTGCCAGTGGCCACTCTTTATTATGGATTGAACCAGCACGCTTTTAAGGGCGAGCAGTAGTTATAGAAAGGAATCTCATCTAGTACAGTATCTAGGTTGGCTATAACCGTTTTAAAATGAGCTTGTTTAGTTCAGAGCATATCAACTATGTCAGTAATGTAGAAGAACCATTAAATCGTTTAAATAGATTCAGTCTTATCAGTGTTGCATAGAAGTGTTTTATTTGACACTCTCAATCAAAGCAATATCGTTTTTCAATAGCTCATTCAACATAGAACTAAGGTCAATGCCTTTAGCATCAGCCTTAGCAGTAAAATAGTCTAGTACATCTGTTTCAAGATAGACGGGCAGGTTTTTTTTTGCATTCGGCTTGTAAAATTTACCCCGTGTGCCTTTAGAGAAATCATATTCCTTTTTCATGTTACTCACCCTTGTTGGTAGTCACGTATCTCGTGTTTAGTGGCAGGCCTTGCCGATATTAAGCGGATAGTCAATCTGTCTTCATGTTCATCTCGACTGGTGTGGATGACGACTAAATAGTGTTGTCCCTTAATGACCCCAAGCGTTATCCAGCGTTCTTCGCTGTCACTGGCGTCATTGTCAAAGACTGTCAGAGCCATCGGATCATTAAAGACTAGACTCGCGTCTTCAAAGCTGACGCCGTGCTTGCGCATATTGCTTCGCGCTTTGTTTGGGTCCCATTCAAAATTATATAACATTGGTTTGCCTATAGCTGCTGTTGCCGGCTGAAATTTTGCTATTTCACGACTATTGCTTGCTTGATACACCGTGAAGAAATGTTCTGGTGCATCGTGTATGAGCACCTTTATTGCCTACATACCTGCAAGCAGCTTTAAACCTCAACTTTAAATCATTCTCGGCGTTACGTCGATCCTCTCCAAAAAATTAAGCACATCTAAACGGGAGAGATGTGTTTTGGGGATATCAAGCTAAAAAAGAACCATATATCATCAACTTCAGTAGAAAAGTTTTCTTTATTTTATATGACCAGCGGCGTCACAACAGAATTATAGAAAGGAACCCCATATGTTTTTATTCCGAGCCGTCGTAGCTGTTTATTAAACAGTAGGCATAAAAAAGCCCCAGCTCTTTATACAAGAATACGAGGCTGTTAAATTCTTAAAGACAAATGGTACCAGTGGCCACTCTTTATCAGGGTGTAGTGGTCAACTAAATTTGGCCACAGTTTAAGAGGCTTTCTTAAATAATCGTTCTGCCTCGTTCGGGCTAATTCCTTTATACAAGAAGGCGAGGCTTAATTATTCTTAAAGACAAATGATAAGAGAAAAAGATCTTGGGCTTCTTTTATCTTATTTTTATTATTTAATTTTATATTACTTTTATTACCTGTCCCTTTAGGGCAATCATGTGCGTCCTTTCAGGTCAAACTAGTTTGACCGATTGGGGCATTGTTGTTTGCCCTTTTAGGGCAATCTAGTTTGACCGCTAAAGTAAGCGGTTGTTTTTCTTCAGTAAAGAAAAGTCATTGCACCTTCAGTAGGTTTATTTTGAAATAGCGAGTTGCCGGCATTCATTTTTTAACTTTAGTGACTAAAGACAGTTCTGAAAGTACTTTCAAAGCGGTATCTTGATGTTTTCTAGTAAGGGCAGTGTCTTTCTCAACATTATCGATAGAGTTGAAAAAGTATCAATCCTTATCTAATTTGTTGTTAGTTTCGAAATATTTGTGTTTGGAAATAAGATCCATGAGCAGGATTGTTGGCATGATACCAATTTTATGGGCGAGTACCTTATTATAGGCAATGTAATTATCGCGGGCTAAGAAGTTTAGAAAATCCATTGTGAGAGAAGTTAAGCATATAAAAAAGACCTATGAACTACTGTAGGAAGTGAAGTAATCAATAAGTCTATTTTATGAGGGCTATAAGACCAACGTTGGCTTTAATAACTCACTCAAACTTCCTACGACTTGAGTGAATTATCAAAACTAATATTATATTATCCAGTTTTCAAAATTTGTAAAATTTAAATTATTTTTTTTAGTTTTGAAGCGTAATGAAACTCATCGCACTTTTCGTATGTCACAGGTTGATCTGAAGTGCATTTATATAAAAATACATTATAGGATCAGTAATAAAAATTATTCTAAGTATTTGGAAATATAGCTGTCTAACATTTTGTCATCACTAGAAAAAATAGAACTAAGAAGGACCATAGATTCCAGAGCATTAATCTCTATTTCGTCAGTGGCTATATCCAAAGTTGAAATAACAGGTATAGGGGTACGAGAAAATCTTGGAGGGACAAATCCTTTCGGTTGAACCAAGAACAGCATAGAAATTCTCATATCATCAGAGTAGTTAAACTTTAAGCTAACCACGTCGCCCTTAAGGTTATCGGATGATTTAGTCTCTAACTTGATTTCCGTAACATCTTCTCTATCTTCCAAAATATCATATAAGCTATCTTCTTTGTAAATACCAATTTCATTTTGGGCGCTGTTGAAGGCGTTTCTTATATTTCGTGGTAATGCTTGGATGTAGGTCTGGAGCTCAATGTCCTCGACTACATCAGATGTATTAGACATGAAGGGATATAGAGTTAAAAAGGAAATATAAAAAAGTATCGTTCCTGTGAATATAGATAAGAAAAATGTTTTCATGAAAAGATGCCTACAAATAGTTCATATGGAAATGTAATTGAAGCACCCAGACTGATCAAAAACAAATCGCCGATAGCATGGGTATTTCGCTGTATCAGCGTTTTAGTATTGAGCAGGCCGCGCTCTTCTTGAGGATATCTGTTGGTGATCTTAGATCGCTGATCAAGCTAGAGAGAGTCAATTATATAGAGATAACCAAGAGCAAAATAGATTTTTTCGGTTATCAGCTTCTAGAATTCCTACTCAGTACAGCGACTCAACATAAAAGCCAGCCTATGGCTTTCTCAAACACTCCAGATCGAATCATCAGAGCCAAAGAAGTGCAAAGTATGACTGGGCTTTCAAGAACGACACTGTGGCGCTTAGAAAACAAATTTGAATTTCCAAGACGAGTCAGTTTGGGTGCAAATAGTGTTGGATGGAAATTAAATGAAATAAAAAGATGGATCGATGAACGGTAATATTAATGTGTATACGAAGTGGTATATATTTTAAATCGAGGATTGATTTTTATCTGTAGTTCTTTGTTTTAAAACAAACTTCTTAAAGACAAATGGTACCAGTGGCCTGCGTCGAATAGTCTTGTTAACTATTTGTAAATGCTTGTATTAATTTAAAGGTATTTAAAATAGGCCCCCAAATAGGCCCCCACTTTACACAGGTCTCAATTTTTAAATGATAATAGCCCTTCACTGATAGAGAAGTTAAGCGGGTATTTCCGTTTTGGTCAAAGATCTGTGGTTGAATTCCCAGAGTCTTAATTAGGTCTCAGGTTAGGCCGGTGGAATGGCTTAAGTAATGTTTTAACTCCGAAGATCTGTTGTTCAAGAAATGCAGATAGCTACCGCAAGATCTTTCGGTAGCATTAGATCGGTGACATGTCACAAGAGATAAATATCATAGTTACCCAGAGCGGGAATTCCCGCTCTGGGTATGCTGGTGACTGTCACACTGCGTATTTGCAGCCTGGCGATACCAGAAACCCGATTATCTAAGCACTTAAATTGTTGGTTCTGATGCTTCCATTTTAGAGGATAACCCAATTTTAAAAGTAAAACTGAATGATAATACTAAATATAGAAGTGAAAAATAAATAACATATTGCCATCCCAAGTATTGGTAGATAATTGCTGCAATTGGGGTAGATATAGCAAAACTACTAGATATAACAATATTACTTGTTCCTTCCCCAATACTTCTTATTCGCTTAGGTAGGTTAGCAATAACATTTGAGGCTGCGATATACATCATATTCCAGCCCATTCCAACAAAGAATAAACACAGCCAAAAATTGAAGTACTCACTTCCGGAAAGCGATATAGACATACCAACTATGTTGATACAAATACCTAGATATATAGTGAATTTAATCCCTTTTCGGGATATCAGTTTTCCTGTGAAATAAGATGTGCCGAACATAGCGACGAGATGCCACTGCATAACACTAGCGGTATGCGAAAAATGAAAACCGTGATCAAGCATTGTTACAGGCGTAACATCCATAATAGATGCCATCACTAAATAAGCCATAGCACCGACAACTGCTGCTGCGATAAAACTAGTATTTTGTAGTAATTCCCTGACCGGTACTTTAGAGGTGCATTTTATTACTGTTTCAGTGTTTTCTATCGGAGCTTTTATCAATAGTGATACAGTAAAAAATATTAAGCACAATATCAAAGTACTAATATATGGTCCGAGATAAATACTGGTATCTGAAAAGTACTGACTAGATATATTGGCCAAAGTAGGGCCAATAAAAGCAGAGAAAATCCCTGAAAATACAACAATGGAAATGGCTCTTGAGCGCTTTTTACGATCTGTAAATTGCTCAGCTGCGCCATACTTGGAGAACTCTCCGAAGGCATTAAACATGCCTAAAACAAATGTACTGAACGTTAGCAGCGCAAAGCTATCAATTTTAATAGCAATTATGCATAGCATTGACCCGAAAATACCTATCAATCCAGCAACTTGAAAGCCTAGTTTTCTACCCATCTTTTCCATTAATCTAGCAGCAGGTAAACTTGCAAGGCATGAGCCGAAGACTTGAGTAATCAAGGGCAATAAGATCAATGGTTTATGGGGAGACATTTCTACTCCTATTGAAGAAGTGCTAGTGAAAGCAATTGCGAGTACAGACCATGAAATGCAATATAAAATAGAGTATATAATTACATTCATATCAGACTCCTGTTTTCGCTTGAATTACCTTTCTGGGATCGTTCATTAAACTTTTTAGCTAGGGTCGTTTTAGGTTTTGTGTTCTTCATAAATCTTCCTATGTTGGATCCTGAAATAGTTGCGGTAGAGTGTAAATTAATTTATTGTTGGCTTAAATGACACGTATACGTTGATTAAGGACATGCTTGAGGAGTGCTAACTTTGCGAAAAATAGCTTTTATCTGTTTTCCTGATTTTCAGTCGTTAGACCTCATTGGACCAATGGAGGTTTTTTCTGGGCTGAATCAAGAGGGTAAAAAGAAATATGAACTATCTATACTTTCTGAATTTGGCGGGAATGTAACAGGTTCATCAGGCTTGGGTATCCAAACAATAGCCCTACAAAACCTAAAAGGTTACGATAGTTTGATTATTGTAGGGGGGAAAGGAGCTAAAAAAGCATCACAAAATTCTACTCTAATATCCTATATACAAAAGGAATCCAAGAACGTTACGCGGCTCGTTTCAATTTGTACTGGTTGTTTCGTACTCGCTGCTGCTGGTCTATTAGATGGGAAAAAGGCAACAACTCATTGGCAAAAACTTAAACAGTTACAGACTATATATCCAAAGATAAAAGTCGATGATAATGCCATTTATGTAAATGATGGGGATACCTACACTTCTGCAGGTGTGTCAGCAGGTATAGATCTCACGTTGTCTTTAATTGCAGATGACTATGGGAAAGCATTGTCTAGGGATGTTGCGAAGGAGCTGGTTATCTACTACCACAGACCTGGTGGTCAAAAACAATTTTCAAACTATTTGAAAATGCAGAGTATTGAAAATGTAAAATTGCAAAAAGCCTGCGCGTATATTTGTAATAACCCTCAAGAAGAATTAACTATTCTAAAGTTAGCGAGTATATCGAATATGAGTCCAAGAAACTTTAGTCGAAAATTTACTCAAGAATTACAATTAACTCCTGGTAAGTATGTTGAGGAAACCCGCTTAGAAAAAGCAAAACTGCTCTTGGAGCAAAATCAGCTGCCCCTGTCAAAAATAGCTACAGAGGTTGGTATTAGTAGCTCAGATGTTTTGTGTAGATTGTTCAAAAAACATTTCAGTGTCAGCACTAGTGAATATAAAAAACATTTTTATGGCGGGTAATAATGCGAGGTATCAAATTTATTGTATCCATTCTCAACCACTCCGTGAGTATAAGTATTTAAAATGAAATTAAAAATATACGTTGTAAACGCTTTTAGTTCAGAGCCTTTTAAAGGAAATCCAGCTGCAGTCATTATTAACGATGAATGTCTAGGTAAAGAGGTAATGCAAAGGATAGCAGCTGAAAACAACTTATCAGAAACTGCTTTTATCAAGCCACTCGGAGTTGGCAATTATTCAATTCGGTGGTTTTCACCTACATCTGAAGCAGACGCATGCGGCCATGCAACCTTAGCTTCTGCATGGGTTCTTTTTAATAAGGGAAAGGTTGGGGATGTAATTAAATTTCAAACTCAAATCATAGGAGAGTTAACAGCAACCTTGCTAGAAGATGGTTTAATACAAATGAGTTTCCCTAGTAGAGAAGCAGTTCCTGTCGAAAAGATCCCAACTGAATTGTCATCGGGGTTATCAATACAACCGAAAGAAGTATTGATAAGTGATCAAGCCTATTTTGTTGTTTATGAAAATGAGGAAGATGTAAAAAATGTAGTTCATAAGAAAGGCATTTTAGCAGAGCTATCTCCTCTAGACGTTGTTGTTACAGCTCCTTCAGAAACCCTTGATTTCGTTTCACGATATTTCTGGCCAGATGTGGAAAATGGTGAGGATCCCGTAACTGGGTCTATTCATGCAGGGCTAGCCCCATATTGGGCGAAGAGACTCAAAAAGAATGAGCTGGTTGCATTTCAATGTTCAGCTAGAGGAGGCCACTTAAAGTGTGAAGTCGAGATAGATAGAGTATTAATTTCTGGCAAAGCAGTACACTATCTTACAGGTGAAATTAATATTTGAGTTGCGTTCTTCAAGAAGTTACTTAAGTTTTAATCGGGAGGCCTGTTGTACAATATATCGCTCTTTTTAACGAATATGTAACATTTAACAGAAACTAAGTTAATCGTAACTGCCTGCTTTGTGTAAATTGCTGGTGGAATTACCAAGTTTTATTTTCATTCTCCGTACATATAAAAATATTTCTAGGTGGCAGTGTCCGGTTAGGCTATAAGCTGTAGAGATCTGATCCCCCCTATACTCTGTAACAATGGGTTAGCATAGAGCTAAGCCTTTCCTTAAGTAGTTAGGATGCTAAGTAACGGCTAATAGCAGACATTTTTTAATACAAACCTGAATATTTCAAAATAGTGATTATAAACACTGCCATATATTAAATATTCGTGCGTGTTGGGACATTAAATTTTGGTTTTCTATGCGCGTTGTACTAGTAATAAAATAGAAACTGACTCAATATCAATGATATGAAGATTACTAATGTTGAATAACAGACGCCTGTTATTTTTATAAACGCGCATGCTCACAATTGAGCAGCCATATGCATGTGAGTTTTTTCGAATATGAGCAAGAAGTTGAGAAAGCAGCAAAGAGACGAAGCTATTAAAGCTGAGAAAACTAAGCGAGAAAGTGACCGATTGGTACGTTCACCTTTAGATCAAGATCAGATGTTAGCTTTATATGCCTATGTTTGCTCACATATCGTGGAAAAAGGCCACGATCACAACTTTTCTATTACGGACAACTGGCTTTCGGAAAAAGGTTTTGACTTTTCTTCAGTACATCAATTTTTATTGAGCTTGAATATTGAAGATGACTGGGGTTTATTAACGAATGGGGATCCTTTTAGTTTGTTTGGCAGTAGTTCTACTCGTCACGTTTGGATGCCTCTTGAAAAAATAGATCTAGAAAAGTTAATCAATTTTCTTGAAGTTCAATTAGAAGAAACAGGCTGTGATCATAAGTTGAGGCATACTGAATTATGGCTTTCAAATACTGAATATGATGTAAGTTTAGTTAAAGCAGCTTTGCTAGCACAAGGCGGGTATTGCGACTGCGAAGTCATGTATAACGTGGAGCCTGATGGGATCTATGCGTAGCTCAACATGTGAAAGAAGCAGCACAATGAACGCTCACCAGTTAGCTGTTATCCAATAAGGAGAACTGAGCATTGAATGAAATAATAGCTCAACTGGGAGACAAGAAATCTCCTAAGCGCCGCTCTGCTGCGAAGAAATTACGGAAGTTAAAAGATGTTGAAGCAGGCCCTTCTATTCTTGCTGCGCTTGAGGCCGAACTCAAAGACATTCGGACTTGGGAAACTCAGTATCAGATGATAATGGCTATAGGTGAATGTGGTTATAAACCGGCATTGCCATTTTTGAATATACTCGCTAAACAAAACTTCGAATCAACTATGGTCTACATTGCTATTGGAGATGCCATAGTCAGACTTTCTATAGAAAATAAAAGGGATGCCACGCCTATCTTCAAGCTGATTAGTACTGGTAATGACAGTCTAATAGATGGGGCTCTTCGGGCTATGGCTATGCTTAGAATGGTTCCTAGTGAAAGTCAAATTGAAAACATCATCGACTACGTCGCTGCTAGAGAGTCGAATTTAGGTGTCCACATCTGGGTTCTGGCTGCGGCGCCAGGCTGGTCTGGTTCAAAACTAAAAGAGTACTTAGATTATTGTTCAGGCTCACCGCAAATAGAACTTACTAGTGCTGTTGAGTTGGCACGTAAAAACCAGTACAAGAAATGGAGTCCTCTATGAAAATGCATAATAATTGCATGCAGTCAGATCGACAATGTTAATATTGAATTGGTTGTGTAGGGGATATAACAGACTTCATTTGGTATCGGTTATTAACAGTCATTCGCGCTGCGAGTATGCCATTCCATCTAAAACGCTTGTGATAGATATAAAGGTCCTGAACCTGATGACAGAAGCCACTAACTGGGTACTTGTAAATGCTATTCAGCCTGAGTGCCGTATATGTTCCGCCAAAGAGAGGGCTGAAATTCCTCACTTTCAAGGCAAGCAAAAAATTGAGCTAGGGTTATGATGTCATCGGCAATAGAGGATCTACAAAAAGAAGTGTGTAAAAAATATGAGAGTGAATTCTTTGCATCTCCTTCAAATCTTAACGTTGGTATTTCTCACAATGTTCGTGATGGCGTTGTTCCGATTAATGGCCTCCGTCACCCTCCTGAAGGAAATACAACAGGTTGGTATATTTACGCTGGTGAAGGTGAAATACCTGATGATGACGAATTTTTTGACCCCCTACATGTTGAGCACCTTGATGAATGGTGTCCTCAAATCAAAAGATACCTCGGGCTCTCGCCAGGCTGGAGATTCCTTATTTCCGGAGACTATGAAGATGTATGGTTTGATGAAAGTCTGCTGGATATCTAATTTGTAGTATTTGTGTAATGTTTAAACAAAGCAAAGTGGACAGGTCATAGTTTTATAGGCGCTTATTAGGTTCTTAAAACACGTTCTCTAGAGTCTTAGAAATGTCAACAGTGGTCTATTAAGCTACTAGTTCACCTTCCATAATAGACCATGATTTTGTTCATATTAAAGAGGAGGGGGAGTTAAATCTGTACAGCCTATAGCTTTAGCGGACACCGCCACCTAGAAACATTTATAAATGTACGGAGAATAAAAATAAAACTTGGTAACTCCACCAGCAATTGATCTTCCACTTATCTTTTTCGAATACTTATAAGTTAATCATCGAGGCTAAATAACGTTAAATGTAGTTTCTCGCTCATTGACTTGCAGCGGCTGGTTTCGGCCCAGACTGTGTGAAAACACAAAATCCTGTGTATTGGCTTCATTTTCCCGGATACACCAACTTCTAGAGCTTTGCTGCGCTTTAGGCTGCCATACTTCATCATCCAGTTAATATAAGTCTACGAGCTGATGAGGAATAGCAATAAGCGCTTTATGGTGCCCTATGAGACAGCATTGCGGCTATGCCGTTATTGTGTCCAGCAATCTGTTGATTCCCACTATATTTATTACCCGTTTCATATTATATGCAAGAATATGTAGGCTCATTTCAGTGCTCACTCTCCCTAAGCTTCTCGTTAAAAAATGAGTGGCTCCCATCCAGGCTTTTATGGTTCCGAAGGGATGCTCTACAGTCTGACGTCTTATTTTCATAGACTCAGGCGCTTGTTTTAGCCTTGCCTGCATATCATCAAGTACATCGGCATGTTCCCAGCGTCTTATTCGACGCTCTTTGCCTGTCGTACACTGAGTCTTAATGCGACAGCCTTTACATTCTTTACTGGTATAGCTGTAGTGCTTTTTATTATCAAAAGTACTGATGCCGGTGTAACGTAATCGCTCACCTGCTGGGCAAAGGTATTCATTATCTGATGCGATATAAATAAAGTCAGTTTTAGCAAAACGCCCTTGGGCCACATTATTAGAAGTATAGGTTGTAGGGACCAATGGTCTAAAGCCTGCATCATAGCTAGCCAGTATTTCTTCACTTCTGAAGTAGCCGCGATCTGCAATGATCGTTAGATTATCCTGATCTAACGCTTCTTTAGAACGGATAGACATATTCGTTAGCTGGCGCCGATCAGTACCTTCATTTGTGACCTCGTGTGCGACAATCAAGTGATGCTCTGCATCCACCGCAGTCTGCACATTGTAGCCAACAATACCTTGGCCACGTGTCTTCATCGATCTGGAGTCTGGGTCTGTTAATGAGACCTGCTTATCTGGCGCTGCAAGCATCTCAACTTCGATCTCTTTCAGTCGCTGCATCTCTTCATGTAATGCAGAGATTTTGTCCTTTATTTTGATGATTTGAAGACCCGCACCTACTGATTCGACCTGATCAGTTTCTTCCAGTTTTGCCATATATTTATCCAGACTTTTATCTATTTCCTCTAAGCGGCGTTTCATTTTTGCACGGGTGAAGTTTTTATCGCGATGGTTAACTGCTTTAAATTTACTGCCATCAATGGTGATAATTGACTGGCTAAAAAGCTCCAACTTTCGGCATAGAAGAATGAATTTCTGGCAGGCACTGCGGATAGCTTTACCATTATCTTTACGAAAATCGGCAATGGTTTTGAAGTCGGGGGTAAGTCGTCCAGTAAGCCACATGAGTTCAACATTACGTTGTGTTTCACGCTCAAGACGTCGGCTTGAGTGAATACGATTTAGGTATCCGTATATATAGATCATTAGCAATATAGAGGGGTGATAGGCAGGTCTACCAGTATCTTTTGGCTCAACGCCTTTAAACCCAAGCTCGGCTAAATCTAGTTTATCTATATAAGCGTCAATTACCCGTACTGGGTTATCTTCAGCGATATAATCATCTAATATCTCGGGTAATAACAGGCATTGTGATCGATTTTCACCTTCAATAAAGCGTTTCATATCAACTCCCCAGAGAACTATCTGTTGGAGTATATCTTATAAGAAGTTTTCACACAGTCTGGGCCAAAAGGAGACATGTGGTTTGATGTATCGCTTAATTCATCATTTCTTTACTTAACGTGATTCGAATATCCCCAAGCCTGTCATTGGTACAACGTCTGTTGTAACTATGTTAGCTGCCTACCAAGTGACGTCCAGTATTCTTATGAAATTGATCAGAATAGAGCATAGCTATACACCACCTGCTTTTGCATTCCTGGTAACCCAGGCTTGACTGTATAATGATACTTATCTTGATAAGCACTTGGGATCCAAGTAGGGTTGTGGCTTTTTTAACAGAACAAGCGGAGTCGGGCTTAATCACAACTCTATTGTATATTTTAAGTAGAACAAATGGGTATGTTGAATTTATGAAGAATCTTGCATCTTGCAACTGTGGAAAATTAACCCTTTGCGCAGAAGATAAACCAATCAGAGTCTCAATTTGTCATTGTTTTGAATGTCAAAAAAGAACGGGCAGCCCCTATGCGGCTCAAGCGCGCTTTACTATCGATAAGGTTAGTATTAGCGGGGGTTGTAAAGAGTACACGCGTACTGGAGATAGCGGTAGCAAGATAACGTTCAGTTTTTGCACTGATTGTGGCTCAACCATGTTCTATAAATTTCGCGATTTACCAGAGGTGATTATTATTCCTCTTGGTGTTTTTGAAGCACCTGAATTTCCAACTCCGTCTATTTCAGTATACGAAGAAAGAAAACTTTCTTGGGTCACACTCCCTGCGGGAATCGAACACATGGACTGACGAATATTATTGGCGGATTTGCTCTCGCCTTTCTTAGCTGGTACTGCTAAGGCTCATTCTGGAGGAACCGACGCTAACGGATGCCACTCAGGGAAGAAGCCTTACCACTGCCACACATCAAAAAAGCAGCTCAATCAGGATAATAAAGTGGTAAGTCGCTAGTTATTAGATGAATATTTAGTCCTCAAAGTGTCTGTTATCAGATACGTAAAAATGCTTGCAATGTGTCAACTCCAGACTGTTTTTGCATAGTTTGAGTCGGATTTCGGCCAATTGCAGACATTCACATGTGTAAATAGGACTTTTGACAGTTATTGCCGTCCAGCAGGCCTGATAGTCGGTTAACACTTTGACCTGTCTACAATTATTGGGCCTAGCCAATTTGTATGTTTTTTACTTAAGAATAGTTGGTGTAGCAATAGGCTTTCCGTTGCCATCGAAAAACACAGAAGGTTTATTAAGTCCTTTTATTTTCCAAATAATAAGCTTGGAAAGGCTTCTAAAAATGATTTTAAGAGTTGATCCTTTAAGATCATTAGGGACTTTTTGCCTAGCAAACTTTGTCTGAATGTGGCCTCTATCTTTTCCTAGATCTTCGTCTCGGGTAGAAGTATTATCCATGAAATTATGGATAACCCCAATAAAAGGAGCTTCTGCTCCCATTGAATTACCTATTGAAGTATTGCAACATTTTGCATACCATCGATACATACCTTTAGCACTTAACATAACACTCGATATTTGCTCAATCCCATCCGTAATTTTAATACTAGAAATCGGCATTTGAAATATGTCCGTACCGCCATATTGATTTAATACGCTACTTTCTTGATTTAAATACTTAGCAAAGGACTGGCAGTCATCACAACAACACACGATTCTTGTTCCGGAACCTTCATTTACATTCTTAGTATTTCCTTTAACTTTCCCACAAGAACATTTTAATTTTATTTCTGGCATTAGGCTATTTCATCCATACTTAAGTTGATGATTTTACAGCTTTTACTTTCATAATAGCGCAGCATTTCGTCAATTTTCCTTTTATCATAACTGGTAATGCAATCTGAAAGGACATTGACGCTATAATTTGCTTTGCGTAAGTTGTAACAGGTTGATTTTACACAAGCAGCAGCATCTGCGCCTGTTATGTAGAATTCAGATATATCATTTTTACAAATAAAACCTGCAAATTCTTCACTGCTTAATGCGTTTCCTTTAGATTTAGTAAATATATTCTCTGAGACTATTTTTAGGTCTGAAGCTAGTTCTGCCCCATGTGTATCAGGTTTAAAAGTCCTCGTGCCGGCTGATAAATTTTCATGTCTTATATAAATGACATGCATATTGTTTTCTACAGCTGAATCAATAGCTTGGTTGATATTATCAATCACTTCCTTATAATTCTTTGTTATGTCATTTTGAATATCAATTATTACTAGGGCCTTTTTCTGCATAGTGCTTCCTCCTTACAGGTAGATTGATTTGATTCATTTTTATAATACCTGCAATTGTTGACAACACTGTGGCAACAATTCATTACAATAATATAAAAATTTTGTAGGCGGATATCGGATGAAAATTGACAGGCTTATTAGCATTATTATGATACTTCTAGATAATAAACGTATAGGCGCGCAAGAGTTAGCAGATACATTTGAGGTTTCACCCCGCACAATCTATCGTGACATAGAAACTATCAGCTTAGCGGGTATACCTGTTCACTCAACTCCGGGTGTGGATGGTGGATTTGAAATAATGCCGAAATACAAAATTGATAAAAAGGTTTTTTCGACTGCCGATCTCTCAACTATTTTGTCGGGGCTTACCAGTGTCTCCAACATGATACGAAGTAATGAACTCGTAAACACTCTTGCGAAAATCAAGAGTTTTATCCCCGCTGACAGAGCGAAAGAAATTGAATTAAAATCAAATCAAATATTCATAGACTTAAGCCCGTGGATGAGTAACAGGAATATAAAACCAAATTTAGAAATCATTAAAGGTGCTATAGAGGAACGTAAGTTACTTTCGTTTGAATATGCAGATCGCTACGGAAATAAATCGGCACGAACGGCCGAGCCATATCAGCTTGTATTGAAAAGTAGTCATTGGTATTGGCAAGGCTATTGCCATCAAAGAAGTAATTATCGCTTATTTAGACTATCACGCACATCAAACCTGCAAGTACAAAAGGAACTTTTTACACTACGAGATTATCAGACACCACAGTTAGATTTTTCCGATATCTTACCAACAACACAAACAGAAGTTAAAATTCGTATTCATAAATCTGTCATAGACAGAGTACTTGATTATTGCACCCACGAACAAATTTCACCAGACGGTGATGAACATTGTATTGTTAGTTTTCCTTTTATAGAGAATGATTACTACTACAACATTCTTTTCAGTTTTGGGGATAAATGCGAGTGTTTAGAGCCGTTACATATCCGCGAAGAAATGAAGCGTAGAATAAATGATATAGCTACTATATATGGAAGTTTAGAAAACTGAGGAACGGTAGTGATTAAGTAACTTTAAATTACTATTAAGAATTTCTTTAACGCATATATTTAAATTAGATATGACTTCTCTCTGCTGCCCGCTGTTATCCGAAAGTCTCTAATCTTTAGTCCGACAACACCTAGTATGAGTACCCGTACAGAGGAAGGTTTACTTAGAATAGTGAAGCTTACTATGCTGTTATAATTCGTGTTAACTCTCTAATCGAAACGTCCGCTATGTGTCAATTGGAGTCTTTTCATACAATTCGTGGACAGTCTAATTACCTTGCGCAATTTTTCGAAAATTACTTTCATGAAGATTGTACGGCATCTAATCATGAGTCGAAAAAATTGGGCCTGTCTTAGATTGCAAATAAGACTTAGTATGCTCATATAGATTCCAAAAACTACTGAACAACAATACATAAATTATGAGGTTTAAATTATATGGCAAGATTAATATTGGTTTGTGGCCCTACAGGAGTTGGTAAAACAACTTACTCGTTATCACTTGCTAAAGAAATAGAGGCAATAAAGTTTTCTATTGATCCATGGATGCAGACACTATTTTCAAAAGACATGACCAGTTTAGATTTCGAATGGATGATGGAAAGAGTTAATAGATGCTCAGAGCAAATTTGGCATGTTAGTGAGCAGATTTTGGCGATTAATGGTAACGTGATATTGGATCTTGGTTTCACTACCAAAGAGCAAAGGGATATCTTTGCTAATCGAGCTATAGAGCTTGGTCTGGTTCCAGAAATACATTATTTGGACGCATCCACTGATACTAGAAAGCAGCGTGTTGTTAAACGAAACACAGAAAAAGACCCGGCTGTTTACGCTTTTGAAGTAACTGATATGATGTTTAACTTTATGGAACCAAGATTTGAGGCTCCAGATGAAGAAGAACTCAAGAATGGACGTACCATTAATGCGTAACAAATCAACCAAGCAGGACTAAAAACAGTTTGCTATTTCGTTTCTCAACATTTAAGCAGAAAATTTTTAGCACCTTATTGGAGTGTTAAAAATGTCTGCTTTGTGTCAACTCCTGCCTTTTTCGAAGTT
>Ga0209396_1003330_pt1 | contig 16298 bp, 8 predicted proteins | sample GOMGulsemesocosm_6_FD_184638 | JGI IMG/M metagenome (GOLD analysis project Ga0209396, IMG submission 184638) | Methane-oxidizing microbial communities from mesocosms in the Gulf of Mexico - GOM8C Gulf of Mexico (SPAdes) (version 2) | ecosystem: Environmental > Aquatic > Marine > Cold seeps...
TTTCTGGTTTGTTGAAATCTAATAAACATGCTTGTGGCTGGCTATTTTTATAGGTAATAACACATTTACCCATAATAAGAGATTCATCAACAACGCTTGATGTATCCGAGATCACAACATCCGCTTGTTGTATTAAAGGTACTATATTATCTGCATTGCATATTTCAAAGTTATCATTCTTAAACTCTGAATAAAGTTTAATCCACTCTGGTTTCATTTTAGGATGAAACTTTATCTTGACCTGATAATCACCACATAATGCCAGTTTTTTTATTTCATCTACTAAATCTGTCGCCGATGTCAGGCTAGGTGAAAAGGTTGGCGCATATAATAAAATGGGTTTTGCATTATTCACTTTTTGGTAATTTACATAAGGGTCTAACTTAGGCCAACCTGTTTCAATGACTTCAAAATGTTTGTGTTTTTCTTTTAACTTATTAAAAGGCAGTGTAGTCAGTGGTCCATGCGTACAATATAAATCATAAAAATCACGGATCACAAAGTGACCTTGTTTTTTATATTCTAAACCATGAAAGACTTGAACTTTTATTCCCGGGAAAAAATCAGGAACGATATTTCCAGGTACAAATACGGCAATTGGATTATAACTTTTAACGTCTTCTACATTTGTTAAATATTTTTCATCATCATTTAAGCTATTAATTGATACGTTTTTACCATTTAGATACCAAGCTACCTCATCGCCACGAGATGAAATTTCGGTTTGAAGGGGCCTTAAAATAGCAAAACTATAAGGTTGTTGCACAAAAAATAGATATCTTTTTATCATGAATGAATTTATAAATGTAGAAAGGTAAACTTCTAAAAACAGTAGCAAAAAAACGATGTTGGGGCAATTAAAAAAGGCGAGCATCAGCTCGCCTATGTGGGGGAAACTGCTATTTAGCAAATAGCATAAAAACAACTAAAACCGGGCAAGGTGATTTTATTTGTTTTGTATTGACCTTTGTTGTGCGACAAAGTGTTCAATTGGGTACTTTTAATCGTATCGTGTATTTCAAGTTCAGCAGTTTTATCACTTAAATTAAAACAACATAGTATTTTTTGTTCATCTGTTTGGCGAACAAATGCAAGAATAGGTTCTTGAGTTTCTATAAATTCAATCGTGCCAACCACCAAAGCAGGGTAGCTTTTACGCCAAGTTAAAAATTCTCGGTATGCATTAAGCATAGAGTCGGCATCTAATTCTTGTGAGCTAACACATTTTTCTAAATGGTCATCAGCTAATGGTAACCAAGGTTTATTTCCTGAAAAATCACCATTGAGTGTATTTGTCCAAGGCATTGGCGTTCTACAACCATCTCTGCCTTTAAAGTTAGGCCAAAAAGTAATGCCGTAAGGGTCTTGTAAATCTTCAAACTTTACATCGGCTTCGCCTAAACCTAGCTCTTCACCTTGATACATACAAACACTACCACGTAATGATGCAAGCATTGCGGTGAGCATTTTAACTTGCTCAGGGTTAATACCTGACTTATTCCAACGACTGGCAACGCGTTGTACATCATGATTGCTAAATGCCCAACATGGCCAACCTTCAAGCATTTGTGACTCTAACCCTTGTACTGTTTCACGTATGTACTGAGCGCTATAGTCATCGGTTAATAATTCAAAACTATATCCCATATGCAGTTTGTCACCATCAGCTGTATATTCGGCCATGGTTGCTAATGAATCTTCTGAAGATATTTCTCCAAGAGACACAGTGCCAGGATATTTATTTAGTAAAGTTCGAATATCTTGCATGAAAGATAAATTTTCAGGCTGTGTATTATTATAATAATGGTATTGGAAAGCATATGGGTTATCTTCACTAAAACCACGGCCTTCACGTTTATCTTCTGGTTTTGCAGGGTTGTCTCTTAATTGTGCATCATGATAACAAAAATTTATAGCGTCTAATCTAAAGCCATCAACCCCTTTTTCAAGCCAAAATTCAATATTATCTAGAACATGAGCCCGTACTTCAGGATTATGGAAATTTAAATCGGGTTGTTCCGTTAAAAAGTTATGTAAATAATATTGTTTGCGTCTAGGTTCCCATTGCCAAGCCGGGCCGCCAAATATAGATAACCAGTTATTTGGCGCAGTACCATCTTGTTTTGCATCAGCCCAAACATACCAATCAGCTTTATCATTTTTCAGATTTTGACGACTTTCAGTAAACCACGCATGTTGATCTGATGTATGACTGAGTACTTGATCAATTATTATTTTTATATCGCGTTGATGTGCTTGTGCTATTAAATCATCAAAATCAGCGATATTGCCAAATAAAGGGTCTATATCTCTGTAATCACTAATATCGTAACCAAAGTCTTTCATTGGAGATTTAAAGAAAGGAGAAACCCAAATGGCATCTACACCTAGACTTTTTATGTAGTCTAATCGGCTTATAATTCCAGGAATATCGCCTATACCATCATTATTAGTATCTTGAAAACTACGAGGATAAATTTGATATATAACTGCTCCCTGCCACCAATCTTGCTTAGCCATACTCTTTCTCCAAAACCTCATTAACCTAAGGCATATTTATATCGCGGTTAATTTATTTTTTATTAAATAATTTGATTTGTAAAAAGCATACGTGATCCAAATTTTGCTGTAAAAACCCTACATACGTATGCATACAAATTAATTTTTTAAAACGTGATCCAAAGATATTAATAAAGGGATTTTTAATTGGAATATTATATTTTGAATCTATTTTTACCAATTTAATATAAGGCAACTTAAATTGAGAGTTTATTTATTGTTAAGCTGTGTCTAAAGGCTATATTTACTGGTTTTTTATGATTTTTTGCAAATAATAAATTGGTATTACCAATTAACAAAATGTTAAATTGTGTGATTTTTATAATTACAAAAGTATGATTAATTGTCGTTATTTTTGATGGTGATTTATAATTAACCAAATGTAACTGCTTGCTATATATAATCTACCTCAGAATGTTGTTACTGAGCTTGAAATGTAGAAGAATGCAACTAACAAACGCTTAATCATTGTTTTTAAGTGGGATGCCGTAAGGTTTGTTATTAACTTGTAAATGAAAGTGTAACTAAATTTTACTGAATACGTATGCAGTTGGTTGTCTCAGTTGTGATGTGTCCGTTATGATTTTTAAGACAACAAATGCAACCCATTTTGGTGCAGGCTAGTTTGTAATAGCACTTAAATTGGAACTAATAAATGGTTATTCGGGGTAATAAAATGTCAGTATTCAAACCAAGTATATTAACACTCGCTTTATTAAGTGCTGGAGTAGGTTCATTTTCAGTATACGCAGCAGAACAAACACAAAAAGAAAAAGACGCTGCTGCTAAAGAAGTTGAAGTAATAGAAGTACGCGGATTTCGCCGTAGTATTGTTGAATCTATCAATACAAAACGTTTTTCATCAAATGTGGTTGAATCAATTTCAGCAGAAGACATCGGTAAATTACCAGACTCATCTATTGCGGAGTCAATCGCTCGCTTACCAGGTTTAGCTGCACAGCGTCTTGATGGTCGTGCTAGCCGCGTAAGTATTCGTGGTTTTGGTGAAAATGAGAGTGGTACTACCTTTAATGGCCGTGAACAAGTTTCTATTAGTGATAACCGCGGTGTTGAGTTTGATTTATACCCATCTGAAATTATGAGTGGCGTAACTGTTTATAAAACACCAAATGCTACACTGGAAGGTGAAGGCATTGCGGGTGTGATTGATATGCAAACGGTTAAACCCCTTTCTCAAGATGGTCAAGTTATTCAAATTAATACGCAATTTGAAAAGACGAGTTTTGATAAATTAAACCCAGATGGTGAAGATTCGGGTTTTAGAGGTACTTTCTCATACTTGGATCAATTTGCTGACGATACAATAGGCGTTGCATTTGCTCATTCTAGTATGAGTTCTCCAAATCAAGAAAAACGTTGGAATTCATGGGGGTACCCAGAGGCGACAGCTGATGATGGAAAAACATATTCTATATTAGGTGGCGCAAAACCATATGTACGTTCTTCAGAGTTAGAACGTGATTCAACGATGTTAGTAATTGAAGCTGCGCCAAATGATCAATTACATATGACTTTTGATGCTTTGTATGTTGATTTTTTAGATACAAAAATCCTACGTGGTATAGAGGTACCATTTGCTTGGGGTCAAGGTAACGTTTCTGCTTTAGAAGTTGATGAAGCATCTGGTTTCATTACAAAAGGTATGACAGAAGGGCAACGTGTTGTTGTACGTAATGACCATGAAGAGCGTAAAGCAGAATTAACATCATTTGGTTTTAATGCAACATATGATGTTAATGATGATTGGTCTATAGAGGTTGATGCTAGCTACTCAAATGTAGAACGTAAAATTTGGAGCATGGAGAGTTACTCTGGTACTGGCCGTGGTGATAGTGAGGGCGTAGCAGATAATATTGGTTATGAGTTTAATTCAGGCAATGCTGGTGCAACTTTCTCACATGAGCTTGATTACAGTGATTACAGTTTAATTCAATTAGGTGGACCACTTACTTGGGGTTGGAGTGGCGCACTGAATGACAGTTTAGGCATTACAGGTACACCACTTGAAAATAGTGGTCAAGATGGCTTTATTAATACACCAACGATAGACGACGAATTAAAAGCACTAAAATTTGCAGCGACACAAAATATAGAATCTGATTTTGTATCTAAGTTGACTTATGGTGTTTCACGTAGAGAAAGAGAAAAGCAAAAAGAGTCAGAAGGTTACTTTATGACTGTAAATGCATTTCCTGGCACATTAGTGGTACCTGAGCAATACCGTAAAGGTTCTGTATCACTAGATTTCATTGGCATGGGCGATATGATTGCTTATGACTCTAAAGGTTTAATTGATGATGGTTATTATTCTTTATTAGCTGAAAGCTTAACTGATTCTAAACATGCAACCAGATCATGGACTGTAAAAGAAGAAATTACATCGGCATATGTACAAGCTGATATTGATACCGAAGTTGCTGATATGGCACTAACGGGTGGCGTTGGTGTGCGTTATGTACATACAAAGCAGTCTTCACAAGGTTCAGCGTTTAGTACAAATAGTGATGGATTAGTAGTTGCATCGCCAACAGATATTAGTCATAGCTTCTCGCATTTTTTACCTAGCCTTAATTTAAATCTAAAACTAGATGAATCACAGTCATTACGCTTTGGTATTGCTAAAACGATATCTCGTGCAAAAATGGATGATATGAATGCATCTGTTAGCGCAACATATAATCAAACTAAGCCGGATGAAAATGGTAATTACTGGAATGTAAGTGGTGGTAATCCGGAGCTTGAACCAAAAGAAGCAACGGGAATAGATTTATCTTATGAAAATTACTTTGATGATGAAGGTTATTTCTCAGTTGCTTTATTTCACAAAGACTTAAATCAATGGATCTTTGATGGTAATTACGAAGTAGATATGACTGGAGTTGCAGATCCGGCAACAGGTATTATTCCAGAACACTCAACTGCTACAGGTAGTGGTAAAGTGAATGGCGGCGGTGGTAGTCTTTGGGGTTATGAGCTAGCACTGACATTACCATTAAACTTATTTAGTGATTCGTTAGACGGCTTTGGTTTAATGGCAAGTCATACAGGCATTAAGTCTGATATGGAAGATCAAAACGATAATGAATACGAGTTACCAGGTCTATCAGATACTATCCAAAGCTTTACTTTCTATTATGAAAAATCAGGTTTTCAAGCGCGTGCAAGTATGCGTAAACGTAGTGACTTTAAAGGTGACGTTTATGGCACTGGCTTTGCCTCACAACAAGTTAATATCTTAGGTGAAACAATTTGGGATGCGCAAATTGGTTATAGCTTTGAAGAGTTTGATAACGAAAACTTACAGGGCTTATCTTTATCACTTCAGGTTCAAAACTTAACAGAAGAACCGTTTACTTCTTTAAGTGGTGATAACAAATTACAAGTTCGTGATTACCAAGATTATGGTCGTACTTACTTATTAGGCCTTAGCTACAAGTTTTAATCTAGCTTTACCTTGATAAAATCCAGCCCTTGAAATTTACGTTTCAGGGGCTTTTTGTTTTTGGAACTTTGGAGAATAGAAATGCATAAAAATAAAATTCAAAGAGTCGTTATTGTTGGTGGTGGCACTGCAGGCTGGATCACTGCAGCTTTAATGGCAAAAACTTTAGCAAAAACGGTTGAAATTACACTTGTTGAGTCAGATAAAATAGGCATTATAGGTGTGGGAGAAGCCACTATACCGCCCATTATTCATTTAAATAATGCCATAGGTTTAGATGAGAAAACATTTATAAAAGAAACAAATGCAACCATTAAATTAGGCATTGAGTTTGATAATTGGGGAAAGCAGGGCGATAGCTATATGCATGCTTTTGGTGGCATAGGTAAAAACTTCCCATTTTGTGATTTTCATCATTTTTGGTTAAAAGCGAAGCAAGCAGGCGATACGTCAAATTACTTGGATTACTCTCTTAATTATCAGGCCGCAAAGAAAAATAAATTTAATAAATTAACCACAATTGAAGGAACAAACTTACCTGGTATTGAATATGCCTATCATTTTGATGCCGGATTATATGCCAAGTTATTAAGTCGTTTTAGCCAAAATATGGGCGTAACCCGTATAGAAGGTATCGTAAATAAAGTCAATTTAAACAATGCAACAGGGTATGTGACTGATGTCGAACTTGAATCAGGTAAAAAAATATACGGAGATTTATTTATAGATTGCACAGGTCTAAAAGCACTGCTAATTGAAGGTGCTTTAAGTACAGGGTTTGAAGATTATTCCCATTGGTTACCTTGTGATCGTGCAATTGCAGTACCGTGTGAGTCAGTTGAACCTCTAACGCCTTATACGCGTTCAACAGCACATGAATCGGGTTGGCAATGGCGAATTCCTTTGCAACATAGAATTGGTAATGGTTTAGTTTACTCAAGTAAATATATGACTGATGAACAGGCTAAAGATAAGTTAATGTCTCAGTTAGATGGTAAACCCTTAGCTGAACCAAAGGTGATCCCATTTAAGACGGGTGTTCGTCGAAAACAATGGCATAAAAATGTGGTAGCTATTGGTTTATCAAGTGGTTTTTTTGAGCCATTAGAGTCGACCAATATTCATTTAATTCAAACTGCTGCAACTCGATTAATAAAGTTCTTTCCGCATAATGGTATTAAACCTGCTGAAGTAACCGAGTTTAATCGTCAATCTAAAGTTGAATCAAATAGAATGCGAGATTTTATTATTTTGCATTATAAGTTAAATCAAAGAGATGATAGTGATTTTTGGCGAGCATGTCAGCGAATGGAAGTGCCTGATACTTTGACAAATAAAATGGCGCTGTTTGAAGAGTCAGGTAAAGTTTTTCGTGAGCAGGATGAGCTTTTTACAGAAATAGCCTGGCAACAAGTCATGATAGGTCAAAATTTAATACCGCAAGATTATCATCCTATTGCTAACTCACTATCGAATGAACAAATAATGGATTTAATGGGGAATTTGAAGGTATTAATAAATCGTACTGTTGATAATTTACCGAAACATAAATGTTTCTTAGAAACCATAACAAGATGAGTTTTTGAATACGTATGCAAGGGATTTTAGTTCTTTGTAATGCGCTTTAGTATTGTAATAACAATAATAACTCAAATATAAATATAACGTTCTTAGTTATGTTTAAGGAATTGTATGTTTCTTAAAAAATTTATTTTTATATTATTATCTTTGCTGATAATAAGTATTCAATATGTTCAAGCAAGTGAAGCAAATATTAAAATAGAGCCACCATTTTGGTGGGTGGGCATGGAAAATAAAAACTTACAGCTATTAATTCGTGCCGATGAGATTGGCACTGCTAAAATGAGTATGAAAAATTACACCGGTGTGACTGTAACTAAAGTTCAAAAAGTGGATAGTGAAGACTATATTTTTGTAGATTTAGAGATAGCTCAAACAGCTAAAATAGGTGAAATCGTTTTTACATTGAACTATCAAAATAAGAAACCGCAAACGTTTCATTATCAACTTAAAAAAAGAAAACTAAATAGCAAAAATCGTATTGGTTTTAGTGGTAAAGATGTAATTTATTTATTGAATCCCGACCGATTTTCTAATGGTGATACATCCAATGATAGTACTGATGATACCTTAGAATCAGTTAACCCAAATTCAAGAGATGGCCGCCATGGCGGAGATATACAAGGCGTTATAAACCATCTGCCTTATTTAGCCAATTTAGGCATTACACAATTATGGATGACACCGGTATTAGAAAATAACCAACCAGAATATTCATATCATGGTTATGCGATGACAGACTTTTATAAAGTTGATTCTCGAATGGGATCAAATGCGCAGTATAAACAATTATCGCAAAAGGCTAAGCACGCAGGTATAGGTTTAGTGATGGATATGGTTTTAAACCACAGTGGCTCTGAGCATTGGTGGAACAAAAATAAACCAACTAAAGATTGGATTAATTTTGATGGCAAATTTAGTGGTACGAGCCATGCCAGGCAAAGCATACAAGATCCTCATGCAAGTCAATCAGATAAAAAGCAATTCGCTGATGGTTGGTTTGTTCCTACTATGCCAGATTTAAATCAACGTCAGCCTTTATTTGCAAATTACCTTATTCAAAACAGTATTTGGTGGGTTGAATTTGCAGATTTATCGGGTATTAGAGTCGATACATATTCTTATTCAGATAAAGATTTTTTAGCGCTTTGGACTAAACGCATAATGGTTGAATATCCACAATTTAATATAGTGGGTGAAGAGTGGACAACTAACTCAGCAACCGTTGCATATTGGCAAAAAGGTAAAAATAACTTTGATGGTTATACATCCGACTTACCCAGTGTGATGGATTTTTCGTTGCAAGATGCAGTTATTAAAGCTTTAAATGAAGAAGAGAGCTGGAATACGGGTTGGATTAATGTATATCAATCTTTAAGTAATGATTTTTTATTTGCAAATCCGAATAATTTACTGGTTTTTGCAGATAACCATGATATGAGCCGAGTTTTTACTGAACTTAAAAATGATGTTCAAAAAACTAAGATGGCAATGACTTTATTTTTAACAATGAGAGGTATACCGCAGTTTTATTATGGTACTGAAGTGTTAGCGCATAATAATAGCAGTGATGCTCATGGTGTAATTCGCTCTCAATTCCCGGGTGGTTTTGATAATGTAAATGGTAATGCGTCAACAGGAAAAGGCTTGTCGAAACAATCGTCGGATATGCTGAACTGGACTCGTACCTTATTAAATTATCGTAAATCAAATTCTGTGTTTGATGGTGGTAAACTCATGCATTTTAGTCCACAAAATGGTATTTATGTCTATTTTAGATATAGTGAAAATAACAAAACTGTCATGGTAGTGCTAAATAAAAATCCTCATAACAGCGACCTTGATTTACAACGATTTGATGAAATAATTGGTACGAGTACTCAAGCCATTGATATATTTACAAAGGAAAGTATTAATTTAGGAAACACACTCAATTTAAAATCAATGTCTGAATTAGTTTTAGAACTCAAAAAATAAAGAGTATATATCCAAGCAATTTCAGGTTGTTTATTCTTTATGACATTTTTAATGATAGACGTATAATAAAATGATTAGATAAGGAAGTTATTACTAATTAAATGAAAGCTCAGGCCGATATATAATCATACATTTATAACTCACTACCACGGATGTGTATTGATATGAAAATTGATAATTATCGGCTTGATATGGCTGTTGATCATTCGCGCCATTCTCGTAACTTTGAACAAAATCAAATTATTTCGTCTGCAACTCGAAATACCGAAAATCAACAAGGTATACAGCGTAACGACACTATTTCTGTTGTAGAAACACAATACACTTATACAGCTAGAGAAATAGCAGCCAACCGAAACCGACAACTCTCTTCTTCCAATATATCAGGTGAAAATTCATATTCGTTACGTAATGAAACTAATATAGAAAGTTTAATTTCAGATTTTGTCGGTCAAAATATATTATTAACTTCCTTTGAACTAAATTCTGAAAATGCAATTTTAAATACACAGAATCGATCATTAAGCTTTAATCAAGATGCTATACAAGGTACTAGTGGAACAAATAGCTTTGCAGAGAGTGAGGGATTACAAATGGGACAGTTTTTTATGTCCTCTCATTTTATTGAATACGAACAAGAAACAATGTCTTTTCAGGCACAAGGAGAGGTAACCTTAGCTGATGGTCGAAAAATTAATTTTGATTTAGCGCTATCAATGGAGCGAAGCTATTTCAAACAAGAGCAACTTAATATTTCAAATACGACCAGCCCCTTAGTATATGACCCTCTAGTATTAGATTTAGCAGGAAATGGTCCTTCATTTGGTCAAGTCAAATTTGATTTTGACATCGATAATGATGGTGACAAAGAAAATTTAGCCTTTATCGGTCAAGGTTCAGGTTTTTTAGTACTCGATAAAAATCAAGATGGTGATATAAATAATGGCTCTGAAATGTTTGGAGGTGTATCAGGGCAAGGATTTAAAGAACTTGCAGTGCATGATGAAGACGGCAATATGTGGATTGATGAAAATGATGCCATTTTTGAACAATTACAGATTTGGCATTTAAATGATAAAGGTGACAAGCAGTTAACCTCTCTAAAAGATGCAGGAGTAGGGGCCATTTATTTGGGTAGCACTGATAATAACTTTACTTTAAAAGATGAACATAATAATGCTTTAGGCACGATACAAAAATCAGGTGTGTTTTTAAAAGAAAATGGTGAAGTATCCAGTATAAGCCAATTTGATTTAGCTGATCAGCGTAATTTGAATCAAGGATTAGAAACTAAATTAGATGCTGTCACATCAGAGGCAAAAGTCATAAAACAGCAAGAAACACTAGAAGCTTTTGTATCCTGGTTTGGTTCCGAAGATTCATTAGGGCAAATTGATGCACTTATTGAAAAAGTTCAAAACCAAGAGTTTACTTTAGCGCAATTTAGAGAAGCACAAGCACAACAACAATCACAATCAGTAGAGGAAAATGACAACGATCCCATGCTAGATTTTCTGAAAACACAAACATTAACGGCTCAAAATAATTTAGCTGAATTAAGGAAAAGATTTGGCAGTGAAGATTCTGAAATTGATGTGAGATTTAGCCACTTATCCCAGTTAGTTGATATGCTAAGTGCGCTTGAAAAGGATTAACATCCAATTTAAGTGGCTCTGTTTTTCTTTATGTGGATGAAATATGAATTTAAAAAGTGATTAATTGCACTGAATACGTATGCAAGGCATGTTAGTCAGCTCAGGTTCAGATTAGTATTTTGATACGGGAAACTAAAGGTTCATAAAGTGACGTATCAAAAAAAAATTAAACAATCGAAACTTGCATTGCTGTCATGCTTAGTAGTAGGCGTTAGCGCATTAACATCTTGTGAAAGCGCGCAAAAACAAGCTCACTCTGAAGAATTAACCCAAGCTAAACCAGTAATATACCAAGTGTTTACACGTTTATTTGGTAACAAAAGTACAAATAATAAGGCATGGGGCACACTCAATGAAAATGGCGTAGGTAAATTTAACGACTTTACCGACGTCGCTTTAACAGAAATAAAAGCGCTTGGTGTAAGCCATGTTTGGTATACAGGTGTATTACATCATGATGTGATAACTGACTATTCTAAGTTTGGTATCAGTCATGACGACCCTGATATTGTTAAAGGGCGTGCGGGCTCTCCTTATGCCATAAAAGATTATTACAATGTTAACCCAGATCTTGCTGTCAATCCAAAAAACCGCTTAGCAGAATTTGAATCTCTAATAAAACGCACTCATCAACATGATATGAAAGTGATCATAGATATAGTGCCAAATCATATTGCGAGAAATTATCAATCTTTGACTAATCCAAAAGGCGTAACAGATTTTGGTGCTAATGATGATACCAGCCTTGCATATGCAAAAAATAATAATTTTTATTATGTTGTGGGTGAAGACTTTAAAGTACCTAAATCACTTAATAGTTATCACACTTTAGGTGGCGATAAACATAGTTTAGCGGATGGAGAGTTTGTTGAATCTCCTGCAAAATGGACAGGCAATGGCAGTCGTAAAGCACAGCCTCATTTTAATGATTGGTATGAGACGGTAAAAGTAAATTATGGTGTTAGGCCTGATGGGTCTTATGACTTCCCAAGTATGCCTGAAGGTTATGAAAAACTAGGTTACCAAGCACATTTTGATTTTTGGAAAGATAAAGAATTGCCAGACAGCTGGTATAAATTTCGTGATATTGCACTTTACTGGATAGATAAGGGTGTCGACGGATTTAGATATGATATGGCAGAAATGGTGCCTGTTGAGTTTTGGAGCTTTTTAAACTCATCTATCAAAGTTAAAAATTCAAACGCTTTTATCCTTGCTGAAGTTTACAACCCTAGTTTATACCGCCCATTTATTCATTTAGGAAAAATGGATTACCTGTATGACAAAGTGGATTTTTACGATACTTTAAAACTGATTATGCAAGGCAAGCAGCCAGCTAATACTTTATTCTCATCATTTGAAAAGTCTGCAGATATTTCTGCTCACATGTTACATTTTTTAGAAAATCATGATGAGCAACGTATCGCTAGCCCTGAGTTTGCAGGTGATGCAAATAAAGGGAAACCTGCAATGGTGGTATCTAGCTTAATAAGTACTGCGCCTAATTTGTTATACTTTGGGCAAGAAGTTGGTGAAGATGGCTCTGAAAATGCTGGATTTGGTAAGCCAAGTCGTACAAGCATATTTGATTATATAGGCGTACCTGCACATCAAAGGTGGATGAATGATGGAAAATTTGATGGTGGTTTATTAACAGGACAAGAACACACCCTACGCGAATTTTACAGTCGTTTATTAAATTTATCTCAGGATAATGTATTTGCAAATGGGGATTTTTCACCCCTAGAAATAAATAAAGATAAAACCAACTCTTCTTTATTAGCGTTTACACGATTTGATGAACAACAGACTTATATTGTGATCAATCAATTTGATACATCTGAGGCTACACTTGAAGTATCTATCGCAAAAAAATTAATTAAAAAATGGCAACTTAACGATGGGAAGCATGTATTAGTTGATGCGTTATCAGGTGCTAACAATGAACTTATCGTGAAAGGTGGTCAAGGAGTGATAAAATTGAAAATACCGTCGTTAGGGTCTTTAGTTTATAAAGTGAGAAATAATAATGAATAACAAACCTAAGTTAAGTTTTTGGCAGATTTGGAATGTGAGCTTTGGTTTCTTGGGGGTACAGATTGGCTTCGCATTGCAAAATGGTAATGTCAGCCGAATTTTATCCGACTTAGGTGCAGATTTATCTTCACTTTCTCTGTTTTGGCTAGCGGCCCCTATAATGGGACTTATTGTACAACCTATTGTTGGTGCAGCGTCTGATAAAACATGGAATAAAATGGGGCGGAGATTACCCTTTATTATCGGCGGTGCGATAGTTGCTGCCATGGCAATGGCATTACTTCCTAATGCCTCAATGGTTGTTGCTTTTATTCCGCCGATGATTTTTGGCTTATTCATCTTTGCGATAAAAGATGCAGCATTTAATGTAACCTTTCAGCCATTTCGATCATTGGTCTCCGACATGGTACCGGATAAACAACGTAACCTAGGCTATTCGGTGCAAACGCTCTTGATAAATATAGGTGCCGTTGTTGGTTCAATTTTGCCATTTTTCCTCACTAATGTGATTGGATTAGATAATATTTCAGCGCAAGGTGAAGTCGCTCCATCAGTTATTTGGGCGTTTTATATTGGTGCTACGGTTTTATTAGGCTCAGTATTATGGACGGTATTTAGAACCAAAGAATATCCACCAGAAGAACATTATGCGTTTAAAGGGATGGACGCAGTAGCGATTGCAAAAGAGCAGCAAGCGAAGAAGTCGCTAGCTGAGCGATTAAGCGGGTTTTGGCAGTTATTTAAAGATATGCCGCCAATCATGAAGCAACTAGCGGTAGTGCAATTTTTCTCCTGGTTCGCACTATTTATTATGTGGACATATACACCAGCTGCAATTACTCAGCATACTTGGGGCGTTGCTATTGATTGGTTTGATCCAGCTTTTATTAAGGCGGCAGGTGGCATACCTGCTGACATTGCAATAGCAAAAGGTTCAGCAGGTGATTGGGTTGGTATCTTATATGCGGCACAAGCACTATTTGCTGTGATTTTTGCGATATTGTTAACTAAAATTGCTAACACTTTTGGTCGAAAATTAACTTATTCATTGAGTTTAGTTGCGGGTGGACTAGGTTATTTAAGCTTTGCATTATTTCAAGATCCAACGATCGCTAATGTAAATTTATTTATCACTCAGGTTGACGTACCCAAGGGCGCTATTGGCTTAGTCTGGTCAATGATTGGTGTTGGTATTGCGTGGGCTGCAATTTTAGCTATGCCTTATGCGATATTAGCTGGCTCGCTGCCAGCAGATAAAACGGGCGTTTACATGGGTATATTTAATTTTACAATTGCTGCACCGCAAATAGTTTCGGGTATAGCTTCTGGTTGGATTCTGAGTAATGTGTTTGGTAATGAAGCGATTAATATTATTATGCTAGCTGGTGGCTCTATGGTATTAGGTGCTATTTCAGTAGTATTTATTAAAGAAACTGATTCTGAAGTTATTGAATCTAAAAAGGTTGAAATAGCTTAGGTTATTATTAATTTCATTAATATTTACAAAAGAAAGCTCGCTATTTTATTGCCCCAATATTAGGGTAAGCAAAACAATAAAATAGTGAGCTGTTATTTTGCTATCTGCACAACATTTACAATCTAGTATTTGGCGCATTTGGGCCTTGATCAAATTTGAATTAATACGTTTATTTTTTACCAAACGAGGCATGTTAGCGGTGCTCGCATTTGCAACTGCTTGGTTTATTATTTTGTACTACCCAGTAAATTCTGCTGTGAGCATTGTCTCTTCTGAAGGTTTTAAAGACATGGCCAAACAAATGTTTGGCGTATTAGGTTTATCTGAATTACTTAATTGGCCTGTTTCTGAATTATCTCTTTATTGGCTAATTGCCATTTATTCATTTCCAATATTTGCAGTCATTGCTTCAAGCGATCAAACTTGTGCCGACCGCACTCGCGGAACGCTTAGATTTATTTCTTTACGGGCTAGTCGTAATGAAATATTACTTGGTCGTTTTTTAGGACAGGTAATGATCATCTCGGCACTAATCATACTGACACTGTTTGCAACCACCATTATGGCAATTTGGCGTGATTCAAGTTTATTTATGCCCGCTTTAACTAAGTCTATTTACTTGTTTAAAGAGCTATTTATTGCTGTATTACCTTTTATTGCGTTAATGGCATTCTTTAATAGCTTTGTTAAATCTGCAAAACTTGCCGCTGTGATGACCATGTTATTTTTTGGTTTAGGCTCGATATTTGTTGCTATATTAGAATATCAAATTCCAGTAGCAACTTATCTTAATTATGTATTTCCAGGTGTGCAATTAGATGACGTGGTTGGTCAACAAGGATTAGGTTTGAGCCATTATATTATTCCTTTAGTACAAACATCTGCATATTTAGCGTTAGCCAGTATCTTTATGAAAAGGAGCGCTCTATGAGTTCTATACAAAATCAGCCTTTAATTAAAGTATCTAATATTAATAAGCTATTTGGCGCTAAACAGGCATTAAACAATGTTTCATTTGAAATCAATAAAGGCGCACCGGTGGCCCTTGTTGGACCAAATGGTGCAGGTAAAACAACTTTATTTAGTATTTTATGTGGTTATATTCAGCAAACTTCTGGTGATGTATCCATTATGGGCCACAAACCAGGTAGTTCAGCCACTTTTGGTAACTTGGCTGCTTTGCCACAAGATGCACAATTAGATCCTCGATTTTCTATCGCACATCAGCTGAAATTTTACGGACAGCTACAAGGATTTAATAGCAAACAAAGCAAATATGAAGCTGAACGTACTTTAGATCTTGTTGGTTTAAAAGAGGTTTTAAATGAAAAGCCTGAGGCGTTATCTCATGGTATGCGAAAACGCGTTACCATAGCGCAAGCTTTAATTGGCGAGCCTAAAATTGTAATGCTAGATGAAGCTACTGCGGGTTTAGACCCATTACACGCAAGAGAAATTAGAGAGCTTGTGGCTAACTTATCGGGTGAAACGACCTTTATATTAAGCTCTCATGATCTAAGTGAATTAGAGCGCTTATGTGAACAAGTAT
>Ga0209396_1003334_pt1 | contig 16291 bp, 15 predicted proteins | sample GOMGulsemesocosm_6_FD_184638 | JGI IMG/M metagenome (GOLD analysis project Ga0209396, IMG submission 184638) | Methane-oxidizing microbial communities from mesocosms in the Gulf of Mexico - GOM8C Gulf of Mexico (SPAdes) (version 2) | ecosystem: Environmental > Aquatic > Marine > Cold seeps...
TCAGTCTGAACTCCCGAAGAATATGCAAGCCATGACACCAGAAGAGGCGGCTAATAAAACATTGCGTGGCATACGCAAAGGTAAGAAGCATGTCTACGTTGGCAAAACATTGCTCGCACACTGCCTGTCGTTAATCGCTCCTGACATTGGGATGGCTATCGTCAATCGGTAGTACCAGGAAGCTAGCTGCAAGGCGCCATTGAATATGGGTTCCTACAGTACGATGCGAGCTCGAGTGAACACGCCTAACAAGCCGATAGTATTTGATGGCGTAATTTAGAGTGAGGCGGCTTAAGGCCTGCAAAAAGTGAAAGCGGGCATCAGGTTTTTTCTTGAATCAGTCGCCATGCATGTACACCCGTTTCTATAGTGAAAAAGACAAAAAACACAAAGATAAGCACAGACATTATCTCTGCAAGAATGGGTTCTGAATTGAAAATCCAGCAAGTAGCAATGCCCACAGAGGCCAGCAAAGCCACTATGGCCGATATGTAATTTTTGCTTATCGCGAACCCGCGAGCCAGCACAGCGATGCTAGCACCAATTGCCCCCCACTTAAGCCAGGTTGCTATATTCAATTCCAATAGGAGCGCGTCGGTGGATCTTGAATCAGCCAATGCCGACGTGATCTTAAGCAGTGTCAGGTTTTCATTTATATCGAATGGAATAATTAATACGGCGAAAACAACTCCCAGCCAAATAAAGCGATGACCATTCCCCTTTATCCGCAGCAATAAAAATGCGATGAAGCCACCATAGGCAAATGGAAAAACCATATCCCAACCACTATGACCCAAGTCCATTTGCTCTCTGTTAGATCGACTAAGCTCACTATTTCCAGACAAAAATGACAGGTCAGACTCGGTTTTGGCAAATTCAAACGCAATAACGGGAGTTTGAAACCCCTCGGCCAATTCAGCCGTCGAGGGAAATATACCCAGCAAGATCACCCCGAGAAAAATAGTCGCCAGTCCAAAAAATGCAGAGATAAGTAAGGTGTAATTTTGCAGGCGAGCCATAGTGATTTCCATATGATCCAAGTTAAAGTGCTATACATTAACTGTGAATCCTAAAGTGTTGAAGCACTGAACTCAATACCTGCTAGGAGTTTGTCACGCTTTAAGTGCTCGAGGCAAAAGGCAAGACTTGACCCCGGTTTATTCTGGCCAAGCTAGCACGCTGCGTTCTTTTCCTGGCATGGACACTTTTGGCAAGTTTTGTTTATCTAAAACCAAATCTTGAGCTACTAAACCATTTAGGTGCAGAAGGTAGGCTGTTAAGGCGTAGACTTCATTGTTATTCAAACTTTTGGGCGCGAAATGCGGCATCGCTCGCCTGGTATAATCAAAAATCGTGGTGGCGTGAGGCCATAAACCTCCCACAGAAATGAGTAATACTGGATTTTTATCAATTCTCAAAATTCTTAAAGGGTCTGAAAAACTGAACCAACCGTCACTACCCGCGAGACGTGCCGCGGGGCCTTCAATACCTTTCTCACCGTGACACATCATGCATTTATTTTGGTACAAGGCCTTACCTTCTTGAACACTACCCTGACCCGCTGGTAAGTTGCTGCCATCGGGAAAAATGGTGATGGCATGCTTGCTAATTTCTAAAGAACTTAAGGGAAGGCCTAAATCTGTAAGGGTTTCTCCCGCAAATGATGATGAAGGAAAAACACCCAGCAGCAACAGCAGCAGCCCAATACTGACTTGACCTTGCCATTCATTAAACATAAGTATTTTCCACCCTGCCGTCACTATTGATGTACCAGGCTTGAATGCCGTTGTAGTGATTAAACGAATAGCTGGCATACTTTTCTCGCCACAGAGCTCGAGTGGGCTGAACTCGACCATGCTCGTCTGTCGCTCGGCTAAGCAATGTGGTTGCGGAACCGTCCCAACGCCATGGAATGGTAAATCGAGTTAAGGATTTTGACAAAACCAAGCCCTCTAGATGCGCTTTTGCCCAGGTTTTCCCCTCGTCGGCAGACACTTCAACGGTTTTTATTTTGCCATGCCCTGACCAGGCCAAACCAGAAATTTCATAGAAGCCTTTCTTATCAGGCAGCGTTTGTTTACCAGATGGATGAGTGATCACAGACTTCACATCCATGGTAAAAGAGAAACGTTGAATTTTACCACTGTCCAATATGTCGCTATAAAGGCCAGACTCGTCTTTTGTATAAGCTGGGGTATCCGTCACTTCAAGTCGAGTGAGCCATTTAACATTGGTATTGCCTTCCCAACCGGGCAAGAATAAGCGCATGGGATACCCTTGAGAGGGACGCAGTCTTTCACCATTCTGGTACAGTGCCACAATGGCATCATCCATGAGTTTTTCTATAGGAATGCTTCTTGAGTGAGAACCTCCATCGGCACCCTCCACAACAACCCATTTTGCCTCTGGCTTAACGCCGGCTTCTTTGAGTAAAAATTTAAGCGGTATACCACTCCACTCTGCGCCAGAAATTTGCCCATACAATTCTTGGCAATCTTGATCGAGCGCTGTTAATGACACGGCATTAGGGGCTGTATTACCTGCGCATTCCAAAAAATGAATGGCCGACACCATTGGGTAGCGCAGCAAGCTTTCTATATCAAACTTGAGCGGCTTTTCCACCAAACCGTGAATACGCAGGGTATGTTGTTGCGGGTCAATTTCCGGAATGCCATTGTGGTTCACACTAAAATGAAGTCCGTTGGGTGTAATAATACCGCGCTGATTTTCTATGGGTGTATGCCACATTGAAAAAGTTGCAGTTTCAGGCGAGCTTTTCGCTTGAACTCGCTTAATGTGTTTTTCGTATTCTGAAGGCAAGCCGTATTCAATATCATTATGCCCTGGGGTCTTTGCCCACGCTGGCATGTCAGTATCAATGCGCCCTTCCCCTGCTTTGGGGGCTGAAACAGCCTTGAGTGAATAGGCGCTGGAAAGCACAATACCGCTGAGTAAAAAAGAGCGGCGGTCTAACAAACCACCAGCCGCAGCGGGTTTAATCGTTTTAGTTTTCAACATTCACCTCCAAGGGGCTGCCTGTTTCGCTTCGCTTTTTAAAGAGTGGCCACCATAAATGGTAATACCAAGATTGCTTCATTATCTCAGGGTTCGAGACGGCATAATATTCGGGCATCAGCCCTTTGTTAAAAACCGCAGTACCAAAAATAACGTCCCAGATAAAAAGAGTTTGACCATAGTTACCAAAGGGTACGCTGTTTTTTCCCAAGCCATGATGCGCTCTGTGCAGACCTGGGGTATTAACAACGTACTCAAATATTCTCATTGGCCCACGTGTGAATCTATTGGCATACAACACTTGGTCCTTGGTGGAACTGTTGTGTAAGAAAATGTTGTGTACACCAATGATAGTCGTAACCAGCAACACCTCCTCGAACAGCCCCAAATAAATCATTAGACCTTGCCACCAGAACCCTGGCTGCACCACCCACCACAAGCAATTTTCTCGGAATGCGACGGAGGTTTGGTAGCCCGTGCTTGTATGGTGGGTTCTATGAAGAGGCCAAAATGAGGGGCGATTATGGGCTAGTCGATGAATCCAGTAATGACCAAAATCATCAGGAATAAACACCACTAAACAAGCCAGCCAAAAAGGCAGCTGGTCTAAGCCATCACTGGCGGCGGGGAGAATAAAAGCCCCTAGGCCAAACCCTGCAGCCATCACGACGGGTTTGATAATTGCCAATGCGGGTAAACTAATGGCGTCGACCAACCACTCTCCCGGGGCCCGTTTATTCCTTTTATAAACACCAGAAAAATGATCCCAAATCAAAAAGCTTACAAATAAAAGGACAACAATAACTTCATCGTATCTAGGCATTAGACCTCCAAGCGTTCTTAAAAATTATACATGCAAAGGTGCACCCAAGTGCACTCTTTGGAGTTTAAAAAAATCAGCAGCACCCCATTTTTAGACACTGCTTAATGGTTTCTACTATTTTTTCTGACTTTTGCAGTGCGCTGTCACCGTCAACACTGTAAATCACATGACGCCCCTCTTTCCTCATATTGAGCAAGCCCGCACTCTTCATAATTGATAAGTGGCGAGATATCACCGAGCGGTCTTGAGGCATTTTATCAGCCAAGCTATTCACATCAGAGGGCCCCGCCAAGACAAGAAATTTTAAAATTTCTATACGCACCGGTTCCGCTAGCGCTTTTACAAAGTCACTGTCGATTTGGGCAAGGGTATTTTCTAGGGTTTCAATTTGGCTCATGCGTGCATTCTTGCGCACAAATGAACGAATGTCAACATAGCCTTGCGTCTAGGGCTAAGAGCGCTCCACTTATGGTACTGCAAAGAAATTTAATGTTGTCGATATGCGCCAAGTGCCGCTACACTTAATCTAAACGCTCCCTGTATAGCTTTAGTATTATCACAGGCGGCCGACAATATAATTAAGCCGCACCAATTGATTCGTAGCGATGGAATAAATGGATAGATGAATATCTCTACAAAAAAGCAATCAAAAGACGACAATCGCCAATCCACCACAAAAAAAATGGCGCTTAATTTATTAGGCGGGCTCTGCTTGTTATTGGCCGTAATCGGTGTTCTATTGCCTGTCATGCCCACCACTGTATTTATATTGTGCGCCGCCTGGTGTTTTTCACGCTCCAATGATCGCTATTACCAATGGCTACTAAATCACAAGATTTTTGGTCAATGTATCCGTGGCTGGCAAGCCGGTATAGCCATCCCCAAAAAAGCTTTTCAAAAAATCATGCTGATGCTCTGGTTAAGCTTAGGCGCCTCCTCACTGCTGACGGCAGCACCATGGATAGACCTACTGCTGCTTGCCGTGGGAGTTTGTGTGAGCAGTTATTTGTGGCGGAAAAGCGAGTATTTTAGGCTCAACGAAGCCTGAGCGAATTAGCTTGTTGTGCGCCTCATACCTTAAGGCAAATTCTGCAGTAAGAAATCAACAAATACCCGTATTTTTGACGGCAGGTGTTGGCGATGCACGTACACGGCGTGTACGCCCTGCACTTCTTGGTTACCGTCTACCAGCACCGGAACTAAGCGACCGGCGTCAATGTCTTCTTCCACCACAAACTTTGCCAGCCGCACCAGCCCCCCACCCTGCAGCGCATGCATATGCAAGACATCCACTTTGTCGGTAATAAAATCACCACTGACATCGACTACTTGCCGACCACCTGAGTCCGTCAAAACCCATTTGTTAAACACTGGAGCTGTGCTCAAGCGCAAGCAATTATGCTGGCGCAGGTCCGCAGCACACTGAGGAATACCATACTTTTCGAGGTATGAAGGGCTGGCGCAGATAATTCTAGGGCTTTCGCGAAGTTTTCGCGCCACTAAGCTGGTGTCATCCAGGTCGCCCATCCGTACAGCTACGTCCACGCCCTTGGCCACTAGATCAATGGTGTCGCCACTCACTTGCAGGTCAATACTCAAATGCGGATAAAGCTGCTGAAACTGCGGTAGCAAGGGCAGCAAACAGTGTTTGGCGAAGCCCGCTGTGCTGTTTATGGTAAGGCGCCCTTTGGGTTCACGCCCATACCCCACCAAGACTTCTTCTGCATCTTCGATATCTTCAAGAATGGTAAGACAGCGCCGCAAATAGACCTCGCCTCCCTCAGTAAGGCTAACTTGCCGAGTGCTGCGATTAAACAACCGTGCCCCTAGGCGTTTCTCTAGGCGAGTTATGAGCTTACTGACCGCCGATGGAGATTGCTGTAATTGCCTGGCCGCCGCTGAAAAGCTACCGCAACGCGCCACTTCGGCAAATACGCTCATTTCGGTTAGTTTTTCCATGGCTCCTCTTACTAGGTTTCTCTTCAAATCTTAAATCCAACCGATCTCTCAACCGCATTCTTAGTCAAAGCCGCGACCAAGACCTCTGGCGGAGTACTAACAGAGTGCAATAAAACAACATTAATGAAAAATATTCACAAGTCTTTGTGCATTATCACTCATTCTTTCAGCAATGAAAAGTCGCTACACTGCGCGGAAAATTCACTGATTTTAATGCTGAGCGACTGAACAAAGGACGGATTATTATGTTACTAGCGTATTTCTCAGCACTGCCAAACGGCAAACTCGCGCTCTGGTGTTACCTAATCTGGTATCTGGGTATGCTGACATTTAACTTTAATCCTTCGACAGAGATTTGGTTAAACTCTCTGGGCATTAGCTTAGTGGTGGGTTACGCCTTGTTTCTCAGCACTGGGCCGGGCACCTTGGCGCGCTTTCAGAGGGATTTTTGGGGGGCGTCGAGGTTATTCATCTGCCCGTTTTTAGTGTCGAGTTTTTCGTCACTGGTGAAAGGCAAAGGTTTTATTTTATTGCTGTCGCCTCACTGGCTAGAAAACCTTTGGGTGGGAAGCGCCTGCTTGGGGTTTGTAATACTGGCGAAGAGCTTGCGCTTGTTTGCCCACAAGCGCTCTTGCCCTAAATATTCTTGATAAGAGTTGAGGCCCGATGAGTCAGAGCCTCACCATCATTCACCGGTCCCTCTTCTAATGTTTAGAAGTTCTTCACTAAACGCATTGAGCGCATCGCGACTAAAGGCCAACTTTTTCTTACCAAAAGCTTGGTACTGGGACAATTGATCGCGGTGATGTTTACTTGGTTTTCCCGCTGGGGAAATAAACCCACTCTGGCCGCTGGCGACAGAATCCCAAGCTTCAATATGAGTGCCTTTGGCAACAAACAAATTGTTTTCAGAACCGCGGTTTTGAATCACCGGCAAGCTGTATTGAACGCTGTCTAAGGTTTGTGGAATGCCGCGAAAATTCTTAGTCACGAAATTCAAGGGGTGTGGTTTACTGCTCCAAGCGCTCACGTCTTTACCTTGAGATTCAGCCAAGGCCGCAACGGTTTTATGAAACGATACCAGCAATATTTCATCTGGGTTTTTTCCATTGAAAAAATCGTAGCTCAAGGAGCTATTATTTTTCAAGCCGTCCAAATTGCGGATCAGCGCTTTGGTTCCAGGCTGCAAGTTCACTCCGGCTACTGTCGCCGATGTTGGCTCGCCCGTGGGCGCAAAACGGCTGAAATACTTTTCTCCAACATCGTCTAAAATAACGTCTTTTAGTAGCTGTGATAGCCAAGACTCAAAAATTACCGAGCCTGCGCTGTCGAATTTTCCATCCTGATTACGGTCGACCCATGAGCCATCCCAATTCGACAGAACCTCCCAAGCATTGGCATCAATTTCCGACATAGACAAGTGTGAATCCACTGCTTGCTTAAGGAAAGGCAAAAAATAAGACCGATAAATATCTGCGTAAGAGCTGCGAGTGTTTATGTCCCAAAGCTGCTCTGGGGTAAATGCCGCTTTCGATTCCAACTCTTTAACCAACACGTCGGCACGGTCGCTGCGGTACCAAGTTACCCACCATAGATCGGGGCTTTGCCAGCCTCGTGCAGGGCGATTATTCCAGTTCATTAAATACTGCTGTTTGGGGTTGTACACTGTTGGGCTATCGCTGCCGGGACGAATCCCCTGCCAATCAAAATCGCCATTGCCAGGTACCGGTAAGCGAGTATCATGCTGAGAACTGCGCAGGGGGTAGTGGCCGCCGTGGCGATAGAGTAAGTTACCCATTTTGTCGATAACATAAAAGTTAATATTGGTGGCCACTCGATTCAGAGTGGGCTGAAGATTTTCAATATTTTTTTGCTTAGACAGATCAACCCAAGCTAAGAGTGAATCTACCTCTTTTCCTTCCCAGGCGCGGGCTTTGGTATAGGCTATACCCGCCGAAGGTTCAAAGGACTGAACCATTCCATGAACGCTTCGACGCGCCTTAAGCTCCACCGAATCTTCGCCTTTAACTTTGATGGTTTCCAACCAGCTTTCAAAATCGCGATAAATACCACGATGTAAGTATTGCTCTGGATTTTTGGGATTCAAGCGTTCCTCAAAAATGTCTACCTGATCACCAAACCCCGCCGTGCTGCCCCAACCTATGTGATTATTATGCGCAAACAGCATTGCAGGTAGTGCCAGTAAAGTATTGCCTACCAGATCAAAGTCACCGCCGTGCAATCCAACGCTGTATACGTAGGAAGGCGTTGACCAACCAAATTGCGGACCGTTAAGAAAAATGCCTTTAGCCCCTTCAGCCTTGTCGCCATTCACCGCCCAGAAATTACTCGCCGAGCCAAAGCCGGGCGTTCCCGTAGTGCCAGTGCGCGCGAATTGTTGAGCCACTATGGGCGCCGAGCTACTCGTGGCCACTGGCGCTTTACTGTCATTGGGGGCGTAGGCAATACGCGGCAGCCCTTTATTGGCCGAGGCCAATTGGGGCAGATAAGCTGGGCTTGGATTCTGCTGAGCCTCGTTCACGGGGGAAGTTTTTAAATCTGGAACTGTGGTAGGTGAATTGCTATCAAACAGCCACTTTGTGGCGGTAAATATACGCCAGGCCTTTTTATTACCGTGCATTTTTTGCAAGGCATGGAAAAAATTTAGGTTATCTAATTCAGTATTAAAATCGGAGTAGCGATGCGCAATAGATCCAGCAAAAAGCATCGCCACATTGTTTGCGGTCCAATTTTCCGGCTGGAAATTATGGACTAAGAATTCCTTTGGCATTAAGGTTTCAGGTGATTTCCGAATAGCGGCCAAGTGTCTGTTCATACCATCGGCATAAGCTTGCAATATTTCTCTGTCTTTCTCGGCAAGCGCAGCCACCTGCGAGGGCACCGCACGACTATCGTAAGACCCGCGAATAAAACGATCAAAGTCGAGATACTCCTTACCATAAACCTCTGCTACTCGCCCCTCCACAGTACGCTTGAGCATTTCCATTTGGAACAAGCGATCTTGAGCTACCGCATAGCCGTAGCCAAAGTACACGCCATAATTGTCTTCAGCGAAGATATGCGGAACGCCGTATTCGTCTCGAACAATACTGAGTTTTGCGTCTCCTGTGCTTGGCGCTTTCGCGGAGCAGCCAGTAGCCAGCAATGCAAATGTGAGCGCAAACGCACATGCCAGCAGAACATTGGGGTATTTGGGTTTGATAGGAAGCATTGAAAAATCCTCAGTACATACCTACGAAAAGATGCAACAGAGAAAAGCTGTCAATCTGTTTCAGTATCTACTTTTATTTGATTATTATTTTTGATAGCCGGAAGAATTTAGGGCGCTATACAGCCCCCTAAACCCTGCGGCTAAAATACTTCAAACAACTTACATGCTGTAGCTTACTGATAAACCTACAGTGCGTGGTGCACCCCAAGAACCGATAATACCTGGCCCTACGGTGTAACTGTGAGCAATGTAGTCAACGTCTTTGAGGTTTTTGCCCCACAAAGACACATCCCAATTCTCATCGTTCGAACGCCAGCCGATGCGGCCGTCAAACAAACCCACTTCATCAATGGCGGTACGTTGATCTAGATAATCGGTAATTTGGCGGTCAGTGTGGCTGTATCCAAGGCGGAAATCTAAGCTGCCTGAGTCGATGACAAAGTTGTAATTCAACAGGATGCTGCTGGAATTACGGGGTGCTTGTCTCAGGTGAGTACCTGACAAATCAACACCATTGATCAAAAAATCATTCGCTTCGGTATCTAGGTAGGCGTGGTTACCAGAGATTTCAAAGTTCTCAGTCAGCATCCAAACGAACTCAACTTCAACACCCGTGATCTCAGCTTCACCCACGTTGGTGGTTAAAAAAGTACCAAAGGGATCTGACTCATTTACACGACCAAAACGAACGATTTGCAGGTCTTCATAGTCGGTGTAAAAAGCTGTCGCATTCAATCGTAAAGTGTTGTCCATCAAATCACTTTTAATACCCAACTCATAGTTCCACGCAGTTTCAGGGTCAACCGGTGTAGAAGCCGCGGTTTGCACACCTTGAGAACCGGCAAAACCACCACTTTTGAAACCTTTGGAAGCGCTGGCAAAAATCATGACGTCTTCATTGGGGTGATACTCAACCGATATCTTGGGCGAGAAATCGCTCCAGTCGTCACTGGGCGCCACACGAAATGTTTCGTTGATGATGGCCAAACTTCCGCCAATACCGCCTGGACCATTGGCTGAAGCACAATCGGCATATCCTTCAAACTCTGTGCCCGCAATCTTGCCGCAGTTGATGGCTGTTGCTTTATAATCTTTTTCATCCAAGGTATAGCGAGCACCTAGCGTTAAGCTCCACTCATCACTGAACTCCCAAGTACCTTGACCGTAAAAAGCGTAACTGGTGGTTTCATTCTCAGTAATGGAAATCTCATTACCCACAATGGAACCGTCACTTAGCGTAGTCACTTCAAAAGGCGTGGCACCACCACCCACACTGGGTGCGGTCACTCTAAACTGTTCATCACGGCTGGTTTCTTCGGTCAGGTAGTAAAATCCCGCAGTGTAGTTAAAGTTGCCATCTAAGGTAGAGGTCCAGCGGAACTCCTGAGAAACGGTATCAATGTCCTCCACAATAGTGTCCATCACTTCATCAAAAGGCAGACCCAAAACGCCTACGGGAGCACCGAGAGAAGCCATGGCCCAATCAGTTTCAGCGTGACGGAATGAAGTAATGGAAGTCAGAATACCGGTGTCATATTCAACATCGCCCTGCAGGCTGATGCCGTTGGTTTGACGCTCAGAATAACCGTCGGCGGGTGCAGCCGTCTGGCGAGCACCGCCACCGCCATTAGCCGCCATAATCACAGTTAAAGGCGCGCGGTCAATAATTGGGGTGCGGCCCATGTCTTCGCGATCATCGTTCATGTAGTCGGCTGACAAAAGCCATTCCGAGGACTCTAAGTCCCAGCGCAACTGGCCGCGGAATGAAGATTGGTCTTCATCCTGCTGGTCTTTATTCAGCAATACGTTTCGTACAAAACCATCGTGTTCACGATGAGTAACAGAAATTTTTCCGCTCAAACTATCGGATAGAGGGCCACTTACCAAGCCCTGATAACGAACAATGCCTTCGTTGCCGATGGTAGCGCCTACTTTTGCGCTGAATTCATCGGTCGGCTTAGTAGAGACAACGCTGATAGCGCCACCGATGGCGTTGCGACCAAACAGAGTTCCCTGAGGGCCTCTCAATACTTCAAGGCGCTCTAGGTCAAACATATCAAAATTGATCGCGGCGCCACGGCCTATGTACACGCCATCTAGGAAAAGCGATACAGAATTATCCAAACCCGCACCGTCGTCGGCCGAGCTGATACCGCGCATGGAAGGCAGGCCCTGGCCTGGAGAAAACTCAGAGTAACTTAAACCTGGCACTCGAGCGGCGATGGATCCGGCATCGAAGATATCCGACTTTGCCAATTCATCTGCGCCAATGGTGCTCACGGCAATAGGTACATCCTGCACATTTTCGGGACGGTGCTGAGCAGTAACAATCACCTCTTCGAGTTCAAAGTTCGCCTGTGTCGTGGCTGTCAGGCCAGCACTAATGGCAAATATAGCAAGGGATAGGGGCTTTTGGAGTATATCGTATGGCTTCATTGTGTCTCTCCGTTATTGTTTTTTAAGTAAAGTCCAATGCCGGTAATTGGGCAGAGTCAATATTAAAACACCACAGAATTGATACACCTCAAAAAATAATTCAATTTTATTGTATCCCTTCAGATGAAGGGCCAAGAAAACGAGCAAAAGACCCCTTAACGAGCGTCACAGCTAGCTCCGAGAGCGGATCACCCAGCAAGCTGCTTTAGGCAGAGAGGATTGTGTCTTGGATTTTCAGTCGGCAGAGCGAATGCCCTGACAGCATGCTATGGTTGGTATCGAAGAAAGCCGAAGGGGTCACACAGCCGTAGGGGTCACCGTAGGGGTCAAGTCTTGCCTTTTGCCTTTTTACAGAAGGACATAACTTCTCGACATTTTCTCACCAAATTCCGGCCAATCCGGCTATTTTCCAAAAAAAATAAAAAATTGAGATCGAAAACTAGAGTTAATTCGTAAAGTTAATTCTGAATGGATTCATATCTGGAAGGATATTATTCAGTAGCAGCCTAAGAGTCGTAACAGGGTCCCGCGCCTACGCGGGGATTACTCTCTGCAGATCTTTGGAATAATCCGATGTGAGTCAGGAACCGGCTGTTACACAAAATTTCTTCTAGTTTTTACTCTGACCCTAGACTTTCTAGACCTCTAGACCTTATCTTTTACTAAATCTCCGCATTCGTCGACTTGCAACACGTAACATTTTTTTAAATTTAGGACACTCCAAATGACTTGGTTCAGGGCAAACTGCAGCATGACGAAGACCATCACGCATAGCGATTAATTGGCTAATCGTTTCATCCAGCTCATCTGCTTTTATCACCAATTTCTGTCTATCTATTTGTAAATCACCATTTTTAGCGAACATACAGCCAATTTCTTCTAAGGACAAGCCCGCCAATCGGCCCAAGGAAATCAAAGACAGTTGCTCCAACACACTTGCATGAAATAAACGGCGTAATCCATGACGACCAACTGATTGCACCAAACCTTTTTCTTCATAATAACGCAAGGTTGATGCGGGTAGTCCCGAGTGTTTTACCACTTCGCCAATATCCAAAGTCTTCTTCATTTTTCCCCTTGACTTAAAGTTAACTTGAAGTGGCATCATAACGACAGTCACATAGCAACACCAGCCAAAACCTGATCGTTTTAATAGTGTTTGACAATGTGTACGCTCAACCTAAGGACAAAACAGGAAAACGAACCATGAGTGGAGATAGTTTGATATCGGACATCATTGCTAACGGTATGATAATAGGCGCTGGCGCCACGGCAGCAATGGATGTTTGGGCATTTATTCTTCAACGATTTTTCGCTATTGCACCCCTTAATTATGCTTTAGTAGGCCGTTGGCTCGCTTATATGCCCAGAGGAATATTTCATCATAATAATATCGGATTCGCTAAACCGGTGACTGCAGAATTAGCAGTCGGTTGGGCCGCGCACTATCTAACAGGGATAATATTTTCTATAACACTGATTATTTTTACAGGTAATGACTGGCTGAGTGAACCTAGCCTATTATTTCCGATAGCCTTTGGTGCATTAACGGTTGGATTTCCCTTTTTTCTAATGCAGCCCTGCATGGGTTTAGGAATTGCCGCCGCAAAAACCCCTAAACCAAATTTGGCACGATTGCGCAGTTTACAAACACACTTGGTTTTCGGCTTAGGCTTGTATTTTTCAGCCATGCTAAGAACATTATTTTTAGCGCAATAATTATCGTTGCCGACAAAGAAATACGGGAGCGGCTTTCGTTCATATATTTAGGGTCAGTGTAAAAATTCGGCAAGGCAAGTTGATAGGTATTTTTGAGAGTAGGAGAACCACCCAAGTAAATAGTTTTTACTCTGACCCTAATTACACTCCAATTCCGGCTACTCGAATCGGAATTTTTCCACCGCTTTTTATCGTCCGCAAACACATCGTCGTCGACACTCGCTCAACACCCGGTAGTTGAGGAAAACGATAGCGAATTAGCTCATCAAACTGATCGATGTCCGATGCAATCACCGAAACCATGTAGTCTGAATCCCCAGTAATCGCAAAGCAGTCGGTAATTTGATCAACCTCGTTAATAGCCGCTTCAAATTTCTCTGCAAGGGTATGCTTAATGGTTATGTGCAAAAAAACATGAAGATCCAAGCCAATTTTTTTAGGGTTTATCTCTGCTCGGTACCCGGTAATGATTTCTTCCTGCTCCAACTTTTGCACACGCTTCCAACAAGGGGTCTTGGACAGGCCTATGCGCTCACCCAATTCTGCATAAGATAGTCGCCCGCCGTTTTGAAGCTCATCGAGAATGGCGGCATCAAAATTGTCCAATTTCACATTCATACTCCAAAAACAATCAATTATAGAACGATTTCCTACAAATGCCACTAAATAGCAGGCCAAGTGGGAACAATGTTTTGATTAGTTGATGTTAACGTATCTTGGTGCAGGGGAGTGAAAACAAACATGACTTGCATCTTTTCTAACATTAGATCTATGGGGAATCCCGAATGGATAACTTTGCCTTATTTACTCTTACAAGCCTGTTGTTTATTTTAACGCCGGGCCCAGGAAATATTTTATCAGTCGCCAGAGGCTTATCGCAGGGGAATACGGCCGCAATCGTGTCATCCCTTGCCTCCGGACTTGGCATTCAGCTTCATGTTTTACTGGCCGCGCTGGGCTTCACAACACTTTTATTGGCCTCAAGCGTAGCGTTTACCGCGGTAAAAATTACGGGTGCCCTTTACCTCATTTGGCTGGGCTATCAAGCCATTCGCTCAGATTCGTTAATCACCTTTAACCAAACAGAGCCTGTAAAGCTGACAAAGGTGTTTACCTCGGGATTTCTAACCGCTTGCTTAAGCCCAAAAATCAGCATGTTTATGCTGGCTTTTATTCCTCAGTTTATCAGTGACGATGCGCAAAACGCGGCACTCGAGATGGCTATACTGGGAACTTGGTTCTCTGTTCTCACCTTCATCGTTTTTTCCATAATGGGCTGCGGTGCGCACAGCCTCTCCAATTGGCTGAGATCTAGACCTATTGTTGTGAGGCGTTTGAATGTTGGGGCAGGCAGCGTATTGCTTGGGGCGGGGATTAGCTTGGCTTTGACTGAGCGCTAAGGGCCATGGGGTCAATTCTTGCCTTTTGCCCTTTCGAGGAACTGGCCAAGACTTATTCACGGCTTGGGAAAGGCAAAAGGCAAGACTTGACCCCGATTGTTTGACATGGGCCGCTGAACAAACTCCAGGCACAAAAAAACCCGCACTAAGGCGGGTTTCTAAGTCGTTGATTTAACAACGTAATTTGGTGGAGCCTAGGAGGATCGAACTCCTGACCTACGCACTGCCAGCGCGTCGCTCTCCCAGCTGAGCTAAGGCCCCAATCACTTCAATGCCTGAAGCGAGCGCGCATTCTAAGGCGACTGCATTAGCGCGTCAAGGCCTCTTGGCAAATTTAATAAAATCAGGCGCTTAGCTGTTTAATCCTCGCGCAATGTGTCCTATTCCTGCACAGCTAAGGTCAATGTTCGCTCGACTAAATCATCCATACTCAAGTCACCGCCCTGCTTATACCAATTGGCACTCCAAGCTATGGCACCGTGTAATAACTGCCTTAATACATCGGGCTCTATACGTATCAGCGCCGCTGAGTGCGCCTCTTCTAAGGTGGCCTGCCACAAACGTTCATAGTTTTCTCGCTGTTCCAATATCTGCTGCTGCCGAACTTCAGATAGGGCTCGCCATTCATACACTAATACCGACATGGCGTTGCCTGGGCCTCCGTGAATGAAGGTCAGTTCATGCTCTATTAATGCCTTTACCCGCCCTCTTGGTTCGGTTTCTAAGGCCAGCCTCGCCACCAAACTGGCATTCATGGCCGATACCACCTCCTTCATAACACCAAACAATATTTCGTCTTTGTTTTTGAAGTGATGAAAAATGCTGCCCGACAATATTCCCACTTCGGCCGCTAGGTCTCTCACAGTGGTGCCGCTGTAACCTTTTTCACGAAACAGTTTGGCCGCGGCTGCTAATAAACGCCCCTTGGGGCTGGCGGGGTCTGAAATTTGGCCGCTGGCGATCATGTCTCGCAGCAGTTGGCCAAATGAGCCGGGTTCACCTGTATTCATACGTTACTCATTAGGAATTTGTGGCCAGCTTAGTGCCGACGGTAAAAATAATCAACCAAGCGCTTGCTTGGTTGATTATTTTGTCGGTATTATTGCGCTTCAATTGTTTGAGTCAGGAGGATATTCATGCGTTTTACCCAAGAGCACGAAGAAATACGCCGCACAGCCGCCCGTTTCGTAGACAACGAGATTAACCCCTATGTGTCGGAGTGGGAAAAAGAAGGCATTTTCCCGGCTCACGAGCTGTTCAAAAAAATGGGCAATGTTGGCCTGCTGGGTATCTCCAAACCCGAAGCCTACGGCGGCATGGGTCTGGACTATAGCTATAACATTGTCTTTGCCGAAGAGATGGGCCGCATTCACTGTGGTGGCGTGCCTATGGGCATTGGCGTACAAACTGACATGTCGACACCCGCTCTCGCCAAATTTGGCAGCGAAGAACTTTGCCGGAACTTTTTGGCACCCGCCATTGCCGGCGACATGGTGGCCTCTATTGCAGTGAGTGAACCGGGCGCTGGCTCTGACGTGGCCAGCATTACCACCACAGCGCGCAAAGACGGCGACGACTATGTAATTAATGGCACCAAGATGTGGATCACTAACTCCACTCAGGCCGATTTCTTTTGCCTGCTGGCAAACACCTCAGACGACAAACCCCACGCGAATAAGTCGCTGATCGTGGTGCCCACTAATACGC
>Ga0209396_1003339_pt1 | contig 16261 bp, 17 predicted proteins | sample GOMGulsemesocosm_6_FD_184638 | JGI IMG/M metagenome (GOLD analysis project Ga0209396, IMG submission 184638) | Methane-oxidizing microbial communities from mesocosms in the Gulf of Mexico - GOM8C Gulf of Mexico (SPAdes) (version 2) | ecosystem: Environmental > Aquatic > Marine > Cold seeps...
TAAGAGGATCTTACTGCCACGCTGTAAATTAAGATTTTGGATAGTTATCATGGCCGCCATTCTACCAGCACCGCCAGCGAATAGACGATGAATATTACGCCTCAGGAAAGCCTGCCAACACTACTGACTTTTGCGCTTGAAACCTATGCCAAGCCAGAGGTGGAAGGTCTGTGCCTAGAGCTACAAGACCGCTATGGTGGGCAGGTGAATATCCTGCTGTGGGCTGCTTGGCTGGATTCTCAAGGTGCTCCTCTGGATGGTATTTTATTGGAACAAGGGCGAGCGGTGCTGGCGATTCAAGAGCGCTATTTCTTAAGGCCGTTAAGGAGTTTGCGACGGCTAATCTCACGAGCATACCCGAGGTTGCGAGGTGTGATTAAACAGCTAGAGCTACGGGCTGAGTATTGGCAGTTACGCCGTTTGCAGGTTTGCTTGCCGAGCTGTGTCTCTGGAGAGGCGACATCAAGCGTTGATGGAGAAAATTATCGACTGGCGTACGTGCGCAGTTTGGGGGTCACCGAGGCTTTTCAAATTCGAGTGGATTTGTTGCTTGGTTGAAAGGAGAAAGCTAGGGGCCAGAAACAAAAACGCCAGCGGATGCTGGCGTTTTTGTTTCTATTTTCCGGCGGTTATTTAGCTATCGCCGAACAGGCTCGGGTTAACCGGAGCGGTGTTTACAGCTTTGACTTCTGCAGTCGGGGCTACTGGAGCGGTTACCGGTTTTGCTTCAGGCGCTTTTTCTACCGCAGGCTTAGCAACGGCAACAGCTGCTACGGCAGGCTTAGCAGCAGCTTTCTTGACGGCAGGTTTAGCAGCAGCTTTCTTGACGGCAGGCTTAGCAGCAGCTTTCTTGACGGCAGGCTTAGCAGCAGCTTTCTTGACGGCAGGCTTAGCAGCAGCTTTCTTGGCGGCAGGCTTAGCAGCAGCTTTCTTGGCGGCAGGCTTAGCAGCAGCTTTCTTGGCGGCAGGCTTAGCAGCAGCTTTCTTAGCGGCTTTCTTCGCGGCGGCGGTTTCCTTGGCTTCTACTTTTTGAGCGCTAACCTTAGCTTTCTTTGCTGCAGCTTTCAAAATACCGGCAGTGGCTGCGTCGCTGGCTTTGGCAACGGCGGTGGCAAGCTTTTCGGCATCGGTAATGATTTTCTGTGCTGCCTTGGCTTCATTGGCGGTTGCTTTGGCAATACGCAGTGCGTCCTGTGCTGCTACCGAAGCGGCTTTGCTGCGAGCTACACGAGCTTTAGCCGCAGGGGTCTTCTTGGCTTTTGCTGTGGCTTGATCCGCAGCCAGCTTTGCTTTTAGCGTGGTGGCTTTTTTCGCGAGGCCGGTCACTAGCTTGACCGTCTTGATGACTTCTTTGTTTAGATCGGCTGCTTGCTTGGTGCGAGCCTTAAGCAGTTGAGCGCTGAGCTTGTCGATTTCTGTTTCGAGAGCAAGAATTGGATCTACAATTTTTTTGCGTGCAGCCATGGGAAAATCCTCTTAGACGGTAACCTGTGAGTTAGTTTAGCCGATAATAAAAATGTGGCGGGATGATACCGGTGTTTGTATGAAAAATGTATGGTTTGTTTCAAATAAGGGCTGGTAATTAGAATAAACATATATTTTTTTACGTTTTTTTAAAATAGATGGAACCGTTAGTCTTTTTGAAGACGAAAACGGTTTTCTGGTTGTTGTTTTATGAGACTGTTAGAGTTTGCTTTAAGCTGGTTTTTTGCTGCTGGATAAAGGTCTAAGGAAAGGCGATCAATGAAATTATTTGTAAAAGTTATGCTGCTGGTATTGATTCTAGGTGCGACGGGACCCTTCTTTTTGAAGAAGCCAGATGGCGACCCATGGATGAGCATCGATGATGTCTTGCCGAACAGCGTATCCTTAACCAACCAGTGGGGACACTTTAGGACTTGGCTGAAGGCCCTCTCCAGTGACCTTGGGCAGCAGCTGGGCAATGAACAAATGGGCAAAACACAGGTCTATAGATGGCAGGCCGCTGATGGTAGCTGGCGTTTCTCTGATAAACCACCGCAGGGGGTGGGGCCGCAAGGGGGGGTTGAAACAATCTTCCTTGACCCCAATACCAATATAATCGAGGGATTACCCAGTGAGCCGGCGGCGGAAGCAAGCGCTGAAGCTGGCGCCGCCAATGAGAACCCTGGTTTTATACCCCTGCCAATGACGGTCTCACCGGTGCAGGCGCAAAAGATGATGGACGATGCCCGCAACATTCAAACCTTGATGGATGAGCGCTCGCAAGCGTTAGACAATATGACCGGTGACAGCCACTGACGTGTTCTGTAACCATGAACAATAAGCCGTAATTTAGGAATAATAAGATGAAGAGTAAGTTTATGTTGAGTGCAGCCACCGTGGCTGTATTGGTCGCTGGCTCCGTAGTGGGGACTCAAGTCTTTGCTGAGCCAGAATTGAAGAGCTCCACCGAGCGCGCCAGTTACACGATGGGTTATAACCTTGGCATGAACTTTCAGCAGCAGGAAGTTGAAATAGATGTAGAGGCTTTGTCGCTGGCCATTAAAGATTCTTTTGCGGGCAAAGAGCCACGCTTGAGCCAGGACGAAATGCAAAAGGCGATGCAAACATTGCAGGATATGCAAAAGGCTAAAATGGAAGCCAGCCAGGCAAAACTGCAAAGTGAGCAGGCTGAAGTGGGTAAGGCAAACAGTGATGCTGGCGCGGCCTTCTTGAGCGAGAACGCCAAAAAAGAGGGTGTTCAGGTTACCGCCAGCGGTTTGCAATATAAAGTGCTGCGCGAAGGCGACGGGCCTAAGCCAAGTAAGTCCAGCACCGTTGATGTGCACTATAAAGGCACGCTGCTGGATGGTACCGAGTTCGACAGCTCTTACGGTCGCAATCAATCGATCCAGTTTGGTGTGACCCAGGTGATCCCAGGGTGGACGGAAGCCTTGATGATGATGCCTGAGGGGTCAAAGTGGCAGGTGTTTATCCCTTCTGATTTGGCTTACGGCCCTGGTGGAGCCGGTGCCCATATTGGCCCGAATTCGACCTTGGTATTTGATATCGAGCTATTGCAGGCTAATTACCAAGCGAAGTAAATCGTGCTTTAAGTTTGTAACGGATTTAAAAAAGGCGCCTTAAGGGCGCCTTTTTTTATGTTCGAATTTCAGTGGGCGTTTAGGGGCGGGCGATGGTGTGCACAAAACCATTGGAGGCCGCCGCTCTAAAGCGGTTACTGTTGCCGGTGAAGCCAACAGCAATGACGGAGGCGCTGGTGGGTTTCCAGGCATCGCGCTTGGGCAGGCGCCAGCGAGCGAGCTGTGTCAGTGAGCGGGTATCCCACAGCTGCACGATCTGGTCAGGGCGCCCGGTGAGCAGTTGGCGGCCATCGTTGCTGAATCGAGCGGCGGTAAAACGCATACCACGGCTAAGGTTCTCCGCTGCTAAGGGCACGTCCCCAATGACCTTACCAGTTTGTGTTTCCCAGAGCAGCGCCTTGTCATACTTTCCAGCAGACATGGCTAAGCGACCGTCGCCACTGAGTGCAACAATCTGAACATCGTCATTATGGGTGATGGTTTGCAGGGCTTGGCCGGTGCGCAGGTCCCAGAATACTGAGGTGTAATCTTCGGAGCCGGTGAGGGCGAAGTTACCGTCATCACTCAAGTCGACCGAGCGCACGCGATTACTGTGTTGCAGGGTGCGTTTGATGCCGCCGCGTTTTATATCAAATAGCACGGCACTGAAGTTGTTCAGTCCGAGCAGTGCGTAGTTGCCATTATGACTGAGCGAGACACTCAAGACATCGCCCGGCGCTGTCCAAAAACGGCTGGCCTCACCGGTTTGCATGTCCCACAACACCAGAGTGTGGGTTTCAGCGGTCAGAGCCCAGCGACCATCGGCTGAAAAGTCACTGGCAATGATGGTGCTGTAGCCGTCGTTTTGGTGGTTCCAATTAAAGAGGCGCTCCCCGTCAGCGGTGCGCCAGAGGCTGCCTCCGTGGTGTACAGAACCGATACTGAGGTGCTTGCCATCACTGGACAGCGCGGCGGCCTGTATACCTTTAATGGCAACTTCAGTGCTATTTAGCGGGCCGGGATCTCGGCTGCAACCACTGAGTACTAGGGATAAAACACATACGAATGTGACGAGCGTGAGGGGAGCAACCTTCATTGAGACGAATTACCTGAATCAGCTTTTATGGGGGTAAGGCTAAGTTTAGTTCACCCCAGCCAGAATAGGAGTCTGCGGGTGACGGCAAGTTGGTGAAGAGCTGTGGTGCGATAGCCCTAGCACAATCTTGACGGTGCTAAGGCTATCGGCCGATCTCTCGAAAAGCTTGAGCTGCAAACGCGGAGAGGTTTAGCTGACCAGATCTTTGTGTGAAATGTGCAGTACCTCGATCATGCGGTCTTCTGCTTCAAAACGTGACGCTAAGACCTCACCCAGTTTTGATAGGTCTGTGTCGATGGTAGTTAGATCATCAGTGGCTAAATATTTATCGTTAAAGTCCAGTGCGTACTCGGTGGTGTTATCTATGCGGATAAACAACTGACTGGCTTCTTTCAAAGCGTCTTGATCATCAAACTCGCGGCCTTCTTTGATCAGCTGATCGTAAACTTCGAAGTGACCTGCCGATACGTAATCGACGAGAATTTGGCAGAGGTTCTGTACTTGCTCAGGAGACTCGTTCTCTTCTGGACTCTTCGGGAGGCTGCAATAGCAAACGAGTAAATCTTGGCGTTCTTGCAACCAGCGGTCAATGATGTCGCTAACACCACCCCAGCGTTCTTTGGCGGACTGACAGTTTTCCAACATTGCACTACTTCCTTAACTGCTTATTTATCGGCTTGATGGGCCTGATTTCGGTCGTCTTGCGCAGCCTGTATTACTGACTGTGTAGTAACGAAGATAAGGCCTAGGCTCGCTGACAGCAAGTGAAATGTGCACTTAAAAGCTCAGCCATTGATGTTCGTGTTTGAGTGGCAGGCGGTCGCTGAGGTTGGTTTTTAATGGGCACTTTTAAAAAAGTCTCACGAGGTACGGTAGAAGCAACGCAGTAAACGTGCCGGTTAAGCCCATGGCGAGGCTTGCAAATGCGCCCATGCTGGGGTTGATTTCAAAGCTGCGGGCCGTGCCGACGGCGTGTGCGTTGATGCCCAAGACGATGCCCTGTAGACGCGGGTCGTGTAGACGCAGTAGGTAAAATGCCAAAGGGCTCATTAACACGCCGGCGATACCGGTGACGACCACCGCCGCGGTGGTAAGGCTGGGCAGTGCGTTAATGGTCGTGGAAATACTTAGGGCAATCGGTGTGGTGACTGACTTGGGGGACAGTGACAGCAGCACGATATCAGAGCCGCCGAGGGCCCAGGCGATGGCAACGGCCGCTGCCGCGGCAAAGCTGCCGCCGATCAATACCGTCAGCAGCGCTGGCAAGGCGAGCTTACGCAGGTTGTGAAATTCTTGATGCAGAGGGATGGCGAGCGCGACGGTCGCGGGACCCAGCAAAAAATACAGGAGCTCATTGGCTTTTAGATATTGCGCGTAAGGCAGGTCGATCAGTTGCAGTGTCGCACTGATGGCGATCACGCTGATGATAAGCGGGTGCAGCAACAGTTTTCGGCCAGAGTATTGGTAGAGCCACAGGCCTAACTGATAGGTTACCAAGGTCAGTAGTAAGCCGAACAGGACTCGGTGTTGCAAAGCGTGCCAGAAATCCTGGCTGTGCTGTATAAGCGTGTTTAACATCAGCCGTTGCCCTTGCTAAAACACTTCAGTAGCCAGCCGCTGAAGAGCATTGAAAGAAAGGTAGCGACAACAATGGCGCCGACCATAGCTGGCCAGTGCTGCTGAATGTGCGGGGGCAAAAAAAACAAGCCAACACCTGCGGGCAGAAATAACAGGCTCAGGTGCTGCACGAGTTGTGTGCTGGTTTTTCTCAAGCCGTCGGAGGGGCCTGACTTAAGATGCAAACCCAGCCACAGCAGCAGCATGCCGACCACTGTGCCGGGTACCGGCAGGTCAAGCAGGGCTACAAGTGCCTCGCCGGATAGCTGAAACAACAGCAGAATAATCAAACCTTGTAACATGATCTGGCTCGCAGGTAATTAACGACGACGCAAGGTCTGATAAAGGCACAGGGCGACAAGCCCAACAAACGCCACCGCCGTCCAACCAGGAATACTAAGGCCGAGAAAGCTAAAGACGGTCTTGGCGCAGTTGCCGTCGCCCTGCAGCAGCAGCTCAAAGGCTTGCGTCAGCGGAAAATTCTCAAACATAAACCCCAGTGGCGGCCCGCAGGCGGGTGCCAAGTCTTCGGGCAGGCTCTGTAGCCACATGTGGCGAGCGGCGAAACCGGTTCCTATCGCGCCGAACAGCATGCCCAATAGGCCATACATCCGCTGCCCCAAAAGGGCTGGGTTATGCAGTGCGGCAAAGAGCGATGTCAGCCCCACGGCAATGACAAATATTCGCTGGGTGATACACAGCGGGCAGGGAGCCAAATCAAACTGGTACTGCATCAGCAGTGCGGTCAAGATTAGTCCGAGACAGCCGAAGGCTATGAGAAGATGGGTCTGACGAATGGAAAGTGGCATGATAGGTTCTCATTGAAGTCGCGCTACACTAAGGGAAATTAATCCGCTTCACAATACGTGCATCGTGATTGATGATTTAGCTAAAAGCAGCGCGTTAAGGCGCTGCTTAGTATCCAGTTAATACGGAGAAACAGAGCGCTATGACGTTCAAGAGTTCAATTTTTTATCGTCCCGATGCCAGCCCGAAAACTGTGGTCGGGGTGTTGTGTTTGCTACTGGCATTGCTCTGGGGCTCTGATAGCTGGGCCCAGACGCCTGAGGAACAGGCGCCAGCCAAAGCAATTTACATACCATTAAAGCCACCGTTTGTGGTTAATTACGGTGGCCAAGGTCGATTAAAATATATGAAAGCCAGCGTCTCGGTGAGGGTAGCCAACAGTAAATCAGCCAATACCATTCGTCATCACATGCCCTATATTCGCAATAATTTGATTCTCTTGTTCAGCAAGCAGAGCGATGAAGACCTGGACACACAAGAAGGTAAGGAGCTGCTACGACAGGCGGCGATGACTGAAATTAGCGCGATATTGGAAGCGGAGGAGGGCGAGAGTGGCCTCACCGATCTGTTTTTTAATCAGCTGGTGATTCAAAAGTAGCAACATACCGCTCACCCTGAGCATACCTGCCTTGCCCATCCATGGGCACCAGGTATACCTACATCCTGTAGGCGTACCCTCTCTATTCATCCCTGAATCCGGGTATACCTACATCCTGTAGGCAAGTCGCTCCTCGTCATCCGTGACGCCGCGACATACCGTTCATCCTGAACATAAAAAAGGCCGCTACCTGTTTAGGGTGGCGGCCTTTTTGTGTTCGAAAACGACCGGTTATTCGTCTTCGCAAAGAGCCTTGTAGGCTTCGGCATCCAGAGCGCTGTCCAGCTCAGAGATATCAGACGGCTTAACCTTGAAGAACCAACCTTCATCATATGGTGATTCGTTGACGGTTTCTGGGGTCTCTTCCAGCGCTTCGTTGATGGCAATGACTTCACCGGATACCAGTGAGTAGATGTCAGAGGCGGCCTTAACCGACTCCACCACACCGGCTTCTTCACCTGCAGTGACGGTGCTGCCAACGTCTGGTGCTTCAACGTAAACAACATCGCCAAGGCTGTCTTGGGCGTGATCGGTAATGCCGATGGTCACTGTGCCGTCTTCTTCGACACGGGCCCACTCGTGGCTTGATAGGTATTTCAGCTCGCTGCGGAGTTCGCTCATAATGTTGTCCTCTGGCTCTTTATTATCAATGGGTTCGCACAGCGGCGAGACCTGATTTTTAGTAATTAAAATACATCAATACCGCACAGTGTAAGACCTTGAGCGGCGATTGAAAAATAAGTTTTTCTGTCCGCGCTAAACGACGGCTTAAAGTTGCGATTGTCCATGGCGCACGAAGCTGGGTTTCACCACTTTGACTTCGACCTGCTTGTTGCGCATTTCGACCAACGCGGTATCACCGATGGTGCGCGGTACACGGGCCAAAGCAATAGAGTAGCCCAGAGTTGGTGAGAAGGTACCGCTGGTGATTTCTCCGGTCTCCTCGCAGCCCGAAACTATGACCTTCTGGTGTCCGCGTAACACGCCCTTGGCTTCCATCACCAGGCCGACGAGCTTGTGCTGATCGCCGGCGGCTTTTTGAGCTTCCAGCGCTGTGCGACCAATAAAGTTGCGCTCGCTGGGTTGCCAGGCAATGGTCCAGCCCATGTTCGCGGCCAGCGGGGAGACGCTGTCGTCCATGTCGTTGCCGTACAGGTTCATGCCCGCTTCTAGGCGCAGGGTATCGCGTGCAGCCAGTCCACAGGGGGCGATACCTTGGGCATTCAACGCGAGCCAAAAAGCTTCAACCTCAGCGTTAGGCAGCATAACCTCCAAACCGTCTTCACCCGTGTAGCCGGTGCGAGCGATAAACCAATCCGCCACTTCAGCCCCTTGGAATAGGCTGAGCTCGGCCGCAGCCGCAGCTTGCTCAGCGCTCATGGTGGCGCTGGCCTTTGCGATGGCGTTAGGGCCCTGCACGGCAATGATCGCCAGCTCCGGCTGCTCGGTGATGGAGACGTCAAAGTGGCTTGCCTGCTTTTCCATCCACGCCAGATCTTTTGCTCGAGTGCCGCAATTGACCACGGTGCGGAACCAGCCATCCATGTTGTAGACGATCAGGTCATCGATGACGCCGCCGCTTTCATTCAACATGGCGCTGTAGAGCGCCTTGCCTTTTATGTTCTCTATGCGGGTAACGTCATTGGCCAGCAGGCGTTGTAAGTAGGCCTTAGCGTCGGCGCCCTTGATGTCGACAATGGTCATATGGGAAACATCAAACATGCCGACGTCGCCGCGCACGTGTTTGTGTTCTTCGATCTGTGAGCCGTAGTTGACGGGCATATCCCAGCCGCCAAAGTCGACGATCTTGCCACCCATAGCCTGGTGTTGAGCAAAGAGTGCGGTTTGCTGGCCCATAATAGTCTTCCCAAAAGGTGTCAGTGACGAACAATATAGCGGCCCAAGGCCTGTAAGCAGACTGGCGCCGTAAAAAGGCGCGTATTCTATAGGCTTTTCCGCGTCTAATAAATGCTCAAAAGAGCCGCTATTATGGCCTGGGAGCGCGCCCCTCGTGCGGCGAACTTGTTGGGCTTATTTTTGCCATTGCGAGATCGACGGATCAGGGTCACCACCGCTGCGGCAATGCTGACATACATCAGCGCTCGGTCTATTTCCTTAGCCATTGCGCGAGCGGCGAATCAAAATAACCACTGGTGGAATACTGATAAGAATCAGCGTCAATGCTGGCAGGGCCGCGCGTTCCCATTCACCCTCGGAGGTCATTTCATAGATACGCACCGCCAGTGTGTCCCAGCCGAAGGGGCGCAGCAGCAAAGTGGCCGGCATTTCTTTCATGGTATCAACAAACACCAGCAGCAACGCGGTCAATAACCCGGGTGTCAGCAATGGCAGGTAGATACGTTTTAGCACCTGCCAGCGATTGCTGCCCAAGGTCTGTGCGGCTTCTTGAAAGCTCGGTTTGATGCGTTCAAAGCTTGAGTGAATGGGGCCGAAGGCAACCGAGAAGAAACGCACGACATAGGCCAGTATCAGCGCCAACAGACTGCCCACCAGCACCTGCGATGGCGCCTGACCCAATAACGCTTGCAGTGGGTTGATGAGATGACGGTCGAGCTGCGCGAAGGCCAGCATGATGCCCACGGCGAGCACGGAGCCTGGCAGGGCATAACCGAGGCTGGCGGTGCGTTCGAGCAGGTTGGGTTGGCGGCGGTGCTGCAAACGCTGGTTGTAGGCCACCAGCAGGGCCAGCAGCAGGGCGCAAACTGCGGCGATACCGCCGAGGCTAAAGGTGCGGACAATCAGTTGCCAGTAGCGACTGTTCATCTCCGTGGCGTGGCTTTCCCAAGCCCAGAGCAGCAGCTGTGATACTGGCACAATGAACGCAATCAACACCACCCCAGCGCAATAGCCAGAGGCCAGCCAAGCCAGAGGGCCTCTGAGTATATAGCGCTCGCCATCGTCGCGTCGTTGCGCCTGGTGGAGACGACCCTTGCCCCGGGCGCCCTGTTCGGCGTAGAGCGCAACGGCGACAAACAGCAACAGCAGCGAGGCCAGCTGGGCGGCGGCGGTGATGTTGAACAGGCCAAACCACGATTTATAAATGGCGGTGGTGAAGGTGTCGAAGTTAAACACCGACACAGCGCCGAAATCGGCCAGTGTCTCCATCAAGGCCAGTGCGACACCGGCGGCAATGGCGGGGCGAGCCATCGGCAGGGCGACCTTAAAGAAACTCTTCCAGGGCCCCTGGCCGAGCAGCCGTGAGGCGTCCATCAGACCGCGCCCCTGCGCCAAAAAGGCACTGCGGGCGAGCATGTAAACATAGGGGTAGAGCACGGTGGTCATGACGAACACAACACCCGCCGGACCGCGAATATCCGGGAACCAGACATCATTGCCAAACCACTCGCGCATCAAACTCTGCACCGGACCGCTGTAGCTGAGCAAGCCGAGAGCAACAAACGCGACCACATAGGTGGGGATGGCGAGCGGCAGCATCAGCGCCCAGTCGAGCAGGCGGCGGCCGGGGAATTCACACAGGGCGATTAACCAGGCGAGGCTGACGCCCAGCAGCATGCTCCAAACTCCGACGCCTACGAGCAGCAAAAAGGTATTTTGCAGCAGGCGGCCGAGTTGTGTTTCGATCAGGTGCTGCCAAATCTCGGTTTCATTACTGCTCCAGCTGAAGAAAATCACGCTGAGGGGCAGCAGTACCAGCAGGGCAGCCAGTAGGCTGGGGGCTTGCCACAACCAGCGCGATAAACGCTGGTTGTGGGCGGAAGTTTGGCTGTGCGGCAAAAGGGGCGGCCCTACTTAGTTAGAAGATCAGGGCGCGCAGCTTAGTGGTATTGGGCCCTATCCATCAAGCGTACGGCGGCAGTTTGCTGACTGCCGGCGGCTTCAACGTTGATCGCATCGGCTTTAAAGTCGCCCCATGCGGCCACCTCTGCGGAAGGTTTAACCAATGGATTGGCTGGGTATTCCTGGTTGCTTTGCGCCAGCTGCGCCTGAGCCGTTGGGCTAGACAACCACTCGAGCAAGGCCTGAGCGGCTTCTGGTTGCTTGGCGTGTTGGGTGATACCGGCGCCAGAGACGTTGATGTGCACACCGCGATCGCTCTGGTTTGGCCAAAACAGGGCCAGTTTGGTTTCAGGGTTCTTCTTCAGCACGCGGCCAAAGTAGTAGGTATTGACGATGGTGGCATCACACTGGCCGGCCAATACGGCTTCCATGGCTTTGGTGTCGTTGGAGAAGGGCGCCGTGGCGAGATTGTTGACCCAGCCTTTAACGGTTTCTTCGGTGGCGGCTTCACCCTGACTGTTGATCATGGTGGCGACCAGCGACTGGTTGTACACCTTTTTTGATGTGCGCAGACACAGGCGGCCCTGCCATTGAGGCTCGGCCAGCGCTTCGTAAGTGCTCAGGTCTTCGGGTTTTACGCGTTCCGTCGAGTAGACGATGGTGCGGGCGCGCACCGACAGACCGAACCACTCGTTGTTTGAGCTCTGCAGCTCTGCTGGAATATTGGTGTCCAGCACAGTGGAATCAATGCTGCGGAATAGACCTTCGTTGGCAGCTTGCCAGAGGTTACCCACATCCACCGTGATCAGCATGTCGGCTGGCGTGGTTGCTCCCTCGGCCTTCAGGCGCTGAATCAGTGCGCCGGCTTTATCGGTAATGTAGCGAATCTCGGAGCCGGTCTCTTTTGTGTACTGGTCGAAGAGCGGCTTAACCAGGTGCTCATTGCGCGAGGTATACACCGTAATAGTCGGCTTAGCGTCTGTCATCTCAGTGGCGGGAGCACTGCTGTCACTGCCACAGGCGGCCAGCAATAAAGTGGAGGCGGCGGTCAGCGCGGCCAGTGAGCTTTTCAACAGGCGGGAGTGGGAGCGAATCATGTAGGCCTCAACAATAAGAAGTTCGACGGTAATAGTTAGCGATGATAAGGATTCTTATTTACATACGCAAACAAAATATGGCCCCGTTATTCATGGGCGGTGTGAATTAATTGTGCATGCGGCGTCTAACATCATTGTCGCAGATCGAATCGCTCCGCTAGACTGCGGCCACTGTTGCTCTATCCGTATAAAGTAGTTGCTGCGTTCGTGTGACGCCGCTCTACCCGTATGCAAAGGAATCGCCATGCGCTTGCTCATTAAAACGTTCGCCACCCTCGTCATGTTGCTCCTGCTAATACTGGTGGGTGGTTTTATTTACCTAACCCAGGTGCTCGACCCCAACGACTTTAAAGCTGACATTGAAGCGGCGGCGCAGCAGCAGGGTGTGCCGCTCAGATTGCACGGCGACATTGGCTGGCAGTTTTTCCCGCAACTGGGTCTGCGCGTGGAGCAGGTAGAGCTGGCCACCGCTGGGGCTAGTTTGTTGCGCGCAGAAGAGCTGGCCGCTTCAGTGGCCGTCATGCCGCTGCTGCAAGGGCAGGTACAGGTGTCGGGTGTGCTGCTAAAGGGGGCTCGCATTCATGCCCTGCGCGATACCCAGGGTCGGGTGAATTGGGAGTTGTCAGCCGCCACAGACGAGTCTGGGCAGCGCGCGGCTGATAACCGAGACGTGAATAAAAGCGCTGCGGCGGACAGCAGCAAACCATTGACCCTGGCGATTGAGCAGCTGCGCATTGAAGACGCCAGTGTTTTGTTGGAGGACCGTCAGGCGGGCAGTCGCAGCCAGCTAGAAAATTGGAACCTCAACGCCCTCAACATTAACTTTGCTGGCCAGCCGTTCAGCCTAGAGCAGGACTTTTGGGTGCGTTTGGACGAACTGCCTGCACTGAGTTTCCAAAGTCAGGGCGAGATGAGTCTCGACGCCAAAGCGGGCGCGTTGAACATTGCCTCCCTGCTGTTAACCGTTGCCACCCTTGAGGCGCCGAGCGAGACCATTCAGCTGAGACTCACCGGAACTTCGGCTTTGCAACCACTCGCCCCAGACTTCCACCTCTCGCTGGCACCGATGAATGTCGCGGCTTGGTTGACGGCGTTAAACATTGAGCGGCCGCCGATGGCCGCCGCCGATGCGTTAACGCATCTCTCACTGGAGGCGGATCTGTCCGGTGCGGATCAAACGTGGCAGTTGAGTAATCTGGTTCTTCAATTGGATAAAACCAGCCTGCTGGGCTCTGTGGTCATGGCTCAGGGCGGCGGATTGACCCTGCAGCTCAAGGGCGATCAGCTGAACGTTGACCGCTACCTGCCTCCCGCCGTTGCAGGCGATCAGCAGGCGTCGGTTATAAAATCGGCCCCGAGTGATGTCGCCGTCAGCCCCTTGCTGTCAAGTGAGACTCTGCCGCTGGACGGCCTTAAGGCGCTGACGTTAAATGCCGACCTGACCTTGCAGCAATTACAGCTATCCGGCCTCGCCATCACCGATACCAGCCTTAGTGTGCAGGCCAACGCTGGGGACCTGCACCTTGAGCAGCTAGCGGCCAGTCTCTACGGCGGACGCCTGGCCCTGCAGGGACGCTTGGATGCGCGCCAATCACTCGCCAAGGTTTCGGCCAAAGGTGATTTGACGAGCTTGTCGCTGGCACCCTTGCTGGAGGCGCTGGCGCTACAAAGCGGCGAGCAGTCAGCGGGTGAAGAGCCACAGCCGACGCTGGCGGGCCAAGTCAACATTGCCTTTGATTTGGCCTCAAAAGGACAGAGTCTGCGCGATTGGCAGCTGGGCCTTAAGGCCAGCGCGAAGTTATTGGCCAATCAATTGACCGTACACCAGCTGGATGTTGAGAAAGGCTTCTGTGAGCTGGCGGCCAGTTTGAGCGGCAAAGGCTTGGCGGAGCAGAGTTGGAAAGGGCTGACAAACCTGAACGATGTACGCGTCGACCTGGCGCTGGTCGGTACTGAGATGACCATTAACAAGCTGCAGGCTGGGGTGGAACACTTTCAGCTCAAGGGCCGAGGTGACAGCAACTACCTGAAAGGTGATTTTGATATTGAGGCCGAAGCCTTGGTGGGCGGCCAAGCAGACGTGACACGAGGCTGCCAGCTGGCCGACCGCTGGCGCGATCGTGAGTTACCCCTGCGCTGCGCTGGAAATTTCGATAGCATAGGCGCCCGTACCTGCGGCCCAGATAAAGCGCGGGTCGACGAACTGTTGCGTGATGAGGCTAAGGCCCGCGCGAAAGAAAAGGTCGGTAACAAGATCAATAAGCTCGAAGACAAACTGAAAAAGAAGTTGGGTGACGATATTGGCGGCAAGCTCTTTAAGGGCCTATTTAACCGCTAGCACTTGGCTGTCCACTCAGCGCTCGAAGATGAAGCCCTATATGTTTAAGACGGTAAGCCATGACCTCAAGCTCTAACCCTATGATCAGCGGCGCCGACGCGGCGGCGCTGATACCCGATTTTGCCCCGCGCGTGTTGCACTGGTTTGACCAGCACGGGCGCACACACCTGCCTTGGCAGCAGGGGGTAAACCCCTACCGGGTGTGGGTGTCGGAAATTATGCTGCAGCAAACCCAGGTGGCCACGGTGATCGGTTACTTCGAGCGCTTCATGGCACGTTTCCCGACCGTCAGTGATCTGGCCGCGGCGCCCATAGACGATGTACTGCACCTGTGGACGGGGCTGGGCTATTACGCCCGCGCCCGCAACCTGCACAAGTGTGCGCAGCGGGTGGTCGATGAATACGCCGCTGAGTTCCCGGCTTCGGTGGAGGCTCTCAGTGACCTGCCGGGTATTGGGCGCTCGACGGCGGGCGCCATCGCCAGCCTATCCATGGGCGTCAATGCCGCTATTCTCGACGGCAACGTCAAACGCGTGCTCACCCGTGTGTTTGCGGTCGAAGGCTGGCCGGGACAGGGCAAGGTGCTGAAAGACCTCTGGTTGATTGCCGAAGCGCTGACACCCCAAGCGCGCTGCGACCACTACACCCAGGTGATGATGGATTTGGGGGCGACCCTCTGCACCCGCTCAAAGCCGCGTTGCGGTGACTGCCCGCTGCAGCGCGAGTGCTTGGCGCACGCCCAGGGCCGCGCAACGGACTTTCCCAACAGCAAACCGAAGAAAGCTAAGCCGGTTAAGGCCACGCAACTGCTGATGTTGCGTAACCCTGCCGGTGAACTGTTGTTAGAGCAGCGCCCGCCAACGGGTATTTGGGGCGGTTTGTGGAGTTTCCCCGAGCTGGGCGAAGGCCTCGACAGTGTTGAAGAGCTGGCTCAGGGGCTAACCGGGCGCCTGCCGATAACCGGCCAGCTGCGCGAGCAGTGGGACAGCTTTCGACACACCTTCAGCCATTATCACCTGGATATCACGCCGGTGTTGATTGATGTCGAATCGCTGCCCGCCAACGTCGGTGAAGCGGCGGTGTGTTGGTACAGCTTGGCGGCCCCTCAAACTTTGGGCCTGGCGGCCCCGGTGAAAGGCTTGCTGGATAAACTGCGAGAGCTGCAACCGCTTGGCGACTAGAGAGGAACTAGAGAGCAACTAAAGTAGACCGCCTCTGGCCCTGCGTCAGTGCTCGGTGTATAAACCTGCACACACTCGCGTGGCGAGGGTCACAAGATGGAATGAGGAAACAAACATGGCTCGTATGGTTTTTTGTCGCAAGTATCAGAAAGAAATGGAAGGCTTGGCCATGGCGCCGCAGCCGGGCGCACGCGGTCAGGACTTGTTTGAGCATGTCTCCAAGCAGGCCTGGGGCGAGTGGATGGCACACCAGACTATGCTCATCAACGAAAAACACCTCAACATGATGGACCTTACCGCCCGCACCTACCTGCAGGACCAGTTGGACAAGTTCCTATCCAGCGAAGGTTATGACGCCGTGGATGGTTACGTGCCGCAGAATGATAAGTAGATCCCGCCTGCGAATAGGGCAAGATGTCTGAATAGAGAAAAGCTATAAAAACAACCCCTTAGCTGTTGACTCATCTACGATGAACGGGTTTAATACGCGCCTCATCGAGACAGCAAAGTTGTTGTCGAAGCGATGAAGCCCAGATAGCTCAGTCGGTAGAGCAGAGGATTGAAAATCCTCGTGTCGGCGGTTCGATTCCGTCTCTGGGCACCATGAATACTAAAAAATCCCCCCTGGGCTTGTCTCAGGGGGGATTTTTTTCGTTTGTAGGTTCCGGAAACGGAATGGCTGCCGCCGGCACGCTTTGCCTAGAGGGATCTAGGTACACAGATC
>Ga0209396_1003340_pt1 | contig 16261 bp, 12 predicted proteins | sample GOMGulsemesocosm_6_FD_184638 | JGI IMG/M metagenome (GOLD analysis project Ga0209396, IMG submission 184638) | Methane-oxidizing microbial communities from mesocosms in the Gulf of Mexico - GOM8C Gulf of Mexico (SPAdes) (version 2) | ecosystem: Environmental > Aquatic > Marine > Cold seeps...
TCCCTTTTGGTTTTACATATTCACATTCGTATTACAGCTAATTAGAATGTGTATTCTAGGCCTGCGTAATAGTAAGCGCCGTTAAAGCCAAATGGTGCAGAGCGACGTGAATAAGTAAATACGCCAGAGCTGCTAACGATAGTGTTACCACTCGCATCGACTATGGTACCAGTACGTGAATTACCAATGGTGTTCTTATCAGGGTATACGTCGAAGATGTTATTGCCACCAACATTAACCGATAGATTGTCATTGATTTGATATTTAAAGCGTAAATCAGTAAGGATTTCAGCGCCGAATGTTTGGCGACCACCATCAGTTACTGTGTATTCGCCGTAACGGTTAAAGGCAAGGTTTACCGATAAATCTTCAAGGGTATAGAAGCCACTAACGCTGATACGATCTTCTGGCTGCCATTCTTCGATGATAGAGATATCTTGCTCTGAGAATACATCACTTGCTTCTATGCTTGATAATGCACCGCTATTAGGGGTGAATATTTTAGTCACTTCTGTTTCACTAAAGTTAGCTGCGAAGGTTAGGTTTAGATCGCCTTCGCCAAGAGTTGTGTTCCAAGTGGTGATGATATCAACACCTTTGGTTTCAGTGTCTGCACCATTGAGGAAGAACTGAGCTGCGCCAGCACCAGAAGCATTTAGAGCGTTATCTAGTTCAGGAGATAAGCCAAAACCTAGCTTGTTACTGACCACAATACGATCGTCAATATCAATCGAGTAGAAATCAACAGTCACATTGATATCATCATTGACGCGAACAACGGCACCGATGCTAAAGTTTTGTGATTCTTCTTCCTTCAACTCTGGAATACCGACTGATTTTGCAAGGTTACTGTCGTTGCGAAAAGTACCCACTTGGACCGCTATTTGATCACCACCTAGACCGTCTGGGTTATCAATAAACTGAGTCGAAATGTTGTTAAAGTACAGCTGTTGCATTGACGGAGCACGGAAACCGGTACTGACAGCGCCACGGAGCGAGAAGTCATCGGTAATCGACCAGTTAGCCGCGAGTTTCATGTTGGTGCTGTCACCAAAACCTTCGTAATCATCATAACGTAGTGCACCACTGATGATTAGTTCATCGGTAATTTCTGACTCAACATCGACGTAAAAAGAGAGAACATCACGTGTTTCTTCAACTTCCGATACAGGGCTAATACCACCAAACCCTTGAGTGCCAGACCCGGTGTCAGTTGCGTACAAACTAACACCATTTTCGGTGTCATAATCACGGTAAGAGTATTCTTCGCCGGCAATTACTTTGTACTCATCAGTTCTTAACTCTGCGCCCATCGCTAACGCAAACATGTCATATTGCTTGGTGTAATCAAGATTGATGGTTTGTAGTGCAAGCTCTAACCCATAAGCAGCAGCTTCACGAGGGACTACGGTACGAATTTCGTCTGCGGTCATGTCTGACGTGTAACGTAGCGAGTTAGCGTACGATGAATTGATTGTGTCACTGGTCGTATAATCAATCTTATTTTTGCCATAGGTGTATGACAAATCTAGTGACGCATCATTATCAAATTCAGTTTTATAACCGAAGTTGTATGAGATATCTTTGATGGTTGAATTGATTTTTGGTAAGAAACCAGCAGGGATCGTTGCGTCACCATCTTGCAGCTTGGCATTACCGCCACCGTTGTTGTTGTGACGGAAGAATGCGGCCGATTGATTGTCACGTTTTGAATAAGTCACAAAACCGTATAGCTCACCATTACCAACTTCATAACCGGTATTGATTGTTACACCGAACTGTTCTGCATCGGCATCACCAATGCGGAAGGTGTTACGGCTTGCTGTTGCTTCGCGTTGATCTCCAGCAGTGTAACTACCATCGGTATTCTCGGTACAACCAGAGAATTGGCAAGAGCCATGGATTCCTGCGCGATTGGTGTTGCCACTATCACGGAAGTTTAAGGTTGTATTTAAGTAACCATCATCACCAAGGGCGAAGCCTTTGGAGATATCAACGTTGGTGCTAGCACCATCGCCTTCTGAGTATTCACCGTACGAAACGGTAACACTACCGCCTTCTTCAGCATCTTTTAATACGATGTTAATAACACCGGCAATAGCATCTGAACCGTACTGGGCTGCGGCGCCGTCGCGTAACACTTCGATGCGTTTGATTGCCGCTGCTGGAATGGCGTTCATGTCAGTACCAGCTGTGCCACGACCTACTGAGGTGTTAATGTGGATTAAGCTGGCTTGATGACGGCGTTTACCGTTAATCAGTACTAAAGTCTGATCTGGGCCTAGGCCGCGTAAAGTTGCGGGACGCAGAGCATCGGTACCATCACTAATGGCTGATGTTGAGAAGTTAAACGAAGGAGCGATAGCTTGTAGCATTCGGCCCACTTCGATTTGCCCGGTGTTTGCTAATGCTTCAGCCGATAAAATATCGACTGGAACAGGTAAATCATCTGCTGAGCGGCCCGCTACGCGGCTACCGATCACTGAAATTGCTTCTACTTTCTTTTCTGCGACTGGTGTTTCTGCTGCGGTGACTTGTTGGCCAGCAGTGGCAAGTAGGGCTGGTATAACTAGCGCTAGTGTAGTTTTTTTCATGTTGTTTTTCTTCCTGTCATTTTTGTCAGCTTGAATACTCAATTGACCAGAGTTACTAATGACAGCGATTAAACCGGACTTTGATAATAATTGTTTTAGCCCTGTGTTTGCCGAAAAATAACCTTTTAAATTATTTGCTTGATGTTTCTTAGCCAAATCAAAAGAAAAAACAATCGTTTGATTGGTTTTTTTAGCAAATGCAATAATGGCTTTATCGGCTCGCTGTGCACCAATGTCAAAGCGGATCAAGTTATCGGCTAAAAGGCTCGGTGAAACAAACAATGCCAATATAAGGCATGTCAATAACCGTCGGCTCTTGGCGGTGGCTTGAAATGGGTGGCAGTGCAATTGCCATCCTCGCAACATTAATAAACAGACTTGCAGGGGAAATCCTCTATATTTATATTTATTATTTTTATTTTAATATTAAAAGGTGGAATAAGTCATCAGATTACTTGCGTGTAAATGATTAATTTGTAATCAAATGTGATGAATTTTGAGACACTGGGATTAATTGGCAGAGGTTAAGCTAATTGTGCCATCGACCGCACGATCACTAATAATATCAAAGTTACTATTAAGTGATGCTAATAAGCCATCGATATCACCAGCTTTGAAATAACCTGCAACTTTTAACGTCGCCAATTGATCATCTACTAACTCAAACTTGGTATTAGTATAACGACTCACTTCAATGAGAGCTTGCGCTAAGGGTTCGCCTTCAAATATAAGCATGCCTTGTTGCCATGCTAGGTCGCGTTGCAATTGCTCTAACGGTACTTGCTCTAATGGCGCTTCGACATTATGCTCAATAATGGCTTTTTCACCGGAAGTAACAATGGTTCCTGCCATTGTGAGGTCGTCACTGTTAGTGATGGCGTGGGTTAGCTGAGCGACGCTCTGATTAGTTTTAGTGATCAGTACGCGACCTTCAGTCACGACTAGCTCCATCGCTTTATCGTCGTTTTTCTGGACGTTAAATACGGTGCCCAATGCGGTAAAAGATTGGGTACCAACATTGACAGTGAAGGGCCGTGTCTTGTCTTTGGCAACATCAAAACTCGCTTCCCCTTGCACTAATGTGAGGGTCCTTTGCTCAGCACTAAAGCCGAGTTTAACGATGCTAGCGGTGTTGAGATGTACTTTACTGCCATCAGGAAGCATAAAGTTTGCTTGTTCACCGATTTGGGTTTGCAGCAAGCTGTTATTGGCTTGATAGGATTGATTGCGAAAAATATTGTCATTAAATAAATGATTCAAACTAAACAATGAGACCAAAACGATACTTGCTGCAATTGCGAACCGGGTAAATCGTTTACTGTGTTTTGACGCTGCAGGCTGTAACGGGAATAAAGTACTGAGCTGATTTAGGACGGTCAAATCATCCCAATACGACGCCATTTCTATTAGCGTTTGATAATGACTGGGAGATTGCTTAAGCCACTGACCAAGTTGCTCTGCTTCATCGCTGGATAATTCTCGATCGAGGCGGCTGATCCAAAGACACGCTTGTTCTTGGATATCTTGCTTGTGATGTAATTGACTTATTTTACTCATGACTTAAATACTCTGGTCACCGCTACTACGTGTTTATTCGAAGAGGGGGACTGTTTTTTCAATTTACCGCTCTCTACTGCTTTGACGTATTGTACACTCTTTAATAGGCCTTTCGCGACGTGTTTTTCAACGGTACTCTCACTAATCTTTAGATAGTTTGCAATTTCCTTTTGACTAAGCCCATAGACCTTTTTAAGGATGAAGCATTTACGAACTTGTTCTGACAATTGCTCCGTTGCACGGCAAAATAGCAAAAAACGTTCATTGCACTCAAACTGATCTTCAAAAGATTGCGTATTTAATTCGACAGGTGGCTCGGAAAAATCCTCTATCGAATCATTAAATTTATTGGCCGATTTAGCGATATGATTTAGCGCAAGGTTTTTTGCGGTGGTTAGCATATAGGTGCGGACGTACTTTATTTCTTTGTTTAATTGAGCCTGATAGCTACGGACAAAGGTATCTTGAACGATATCTTCAATGTCTTCAGGACGTACGATACGACTAACTACTCTACGTAGTTTAGCTGAATAACTAACGAAAATGTCGGCTACATTATTATTTTTCAACAGCCATGCCCTTATAATCCCGAATCGAATAATCTTAGTGCTAACTCTGCATTAAATCAATGCCGAAGTGAATCACGTTACGCTGAGGATACCCGCTATCGATAATGTTGTGATAGCGGGGAAAGTTAATGTGGTGGTTTAGAACAGGGGGGATGCGAAGAATTTAGTCGCCACTGTATTGAGGAAGATGGCGAGTAAAACCACCGGAATAAAGGTGCTTAACGAGAAGTTGATATACTTTTGCGTTAATGAACCTTCAAAGCCCTCAGCACCGATGCTTAGCTCTTTATTGAGGTTATATTTTTTCCAACGATAACTGACAAAGAGACAAACAAATAATCCGTTTAATGGCAGAACAGTGTCGTAAAATACGTCAATCACGACATCAAACAGTGATTTGTTAGCGCCAGCATAGGTAACAAATTCAGTTAAAAATAGCACCATGCCAAATGATACAGCACAAGCGGCAGTTAATAGCCCACCAAATAGACCGACAGTAGCTAAGGCTTTTTTACGAGATTGTTTTTTCTCATCAATAAGGTAGGCCACAGGCACTTCGATGATCGAGACTAATGACGTTATTGCGGCAAAAAATACTAAGAGGAAGAATAGGCTGGCGATTAAGCTTGCACCGATGTATCCAATGGTTACTTGCAGCGCTAGGAAAATCTTAGGTAAAAGCACAAATATTAGGCTGACCGACGATTCACTTAACTCACTAGGATCTACCTCGGGATTGAAAGAGAAAATAGCAGGAAGAATCAACAGGCCGGCAATAAATGCCACGCTGGTGTCTGTTAATGCGACCATTTTAGCGGAACTAACGATATCAGTTTGCTTACTTAAATAAGAGCCGTAGGTAATTAAGATACCCATGCCAAGTGATAATGAGAAAAAGGCTTGAGATAATGCGTTATTAACGACCGATGCGGTAATTTTATCAAAATCGGGGATAACATAAAATTTAATACCAGCCATGGCATTATCGAGGGTCAGCACGAAAATGACCAAGCCAATTAGCATGAAGAACAGTGACGGCATTAATATTTTTGACACTCGCTCGATACCTTCCTTTACACCCATTTTGAGGATGAAGAAGATAATGGCAGCAACACCAATCATCGATAAGAACAGGGTTGGGCTATTAATATATTCACCAAACGCCTCTTTGCTCGCTAAATAAGTAAGGTCTCCAGTCGCGGCCATGTATAAGTAACCTAATATCCATACGCTGATCACGGTATAGAATACGCCAATCATAAATGGCGTAATAACGCCGATTAAGCCAGCAAGACGCCAGCCACCGTTTTGATTAGATAATGCACCAAAGGCGCCCACTGGGCCTTTATTGGTTTTACGGCCCATGGCGAATTCTGCCATCATTACCGGTAGGCAAATGGCGATGACAAAAATTGCATAGATGATAAGAAATGCGCCACCGCCATTTTTTGCGGCATTAACAGGAAAGCCAACGAGGTTGCCAATACCAACGGCAGACCCTGCTGCGGCTAAAATAAAACCAAGTCGAGAGCTAAATTGTTCTCTGTTTTCACTCATGGGTAACCCTTAATTAAATTGCCAACTTATGTTGTTAGCTTATTTTGAATATCACCCGATGCTAACAAGGATTTCACGTAATGTCTCACTCTAAGCACACATTAACACCGTGATGGTCTAATTTTAGCCAGCAAACCCGCTAAATGACTAAAAAATGTCGGCATTTAGGGCTGACAATTGTCGTTTCGACACGTAAAATTGTATTTTTTTCTTTACAGGAAATCGATCATTATGCGCAGCGCCCAACATGAAGACATCCCTGATGATATTAATTGGGGCGTATTTAAGAGTCTAATCCCCTTTTTAGTGGAATATCGTGGCCGCGTATCCCTAGCATTAAGCTGTCTGGTGCTGGCAAAAATGGCGATGGTGGGGTTGCCGTTTGTGCTTAAGCATATTGTCGATGATCTTGATACGGACCAAGCGCAAATGTTGGCAGCGCCAATCATGTTAGTACTTGCCTATGGCGGACTGCGTTTAATGTCGGTAATTTTCGGTGAACTACGCGATACTTTGTTTGGGCGAGTGACTGAACGGGCGATGCGCCGCGTTGGTTTGAAAGTTTTTAATCATATTCATAGTTTGGATCTTAACTTTCATCTTAATCGCCAAACGGGTGGTGTATCTCGTGATATGGAGCGTGGCGTCCAAGGTATTAGCTTTGTGATGCGCTTTATGATTTTTAATATTGTACCGACCCTGATTGAACTGTGCTTGGTGGTTGGTATTTTGCTCACTAACTATGGCGCTGATTTCGCCCTAATCATCGCAGGTGCGGTTGTTAGCTATGTCGCATTTTCGGTCAAGGCGACGAAGTGGCGGACACAATACGTACGCGAAGCTAATCGTGCTGACTCACGTAGCAACACCCGTGCTATCGATAGTTTAATCAACTATGAAACGGTAAAGTACTTTGGCAATGAAGCGTATGAAGCTCAGCGTTATGACGAGCAATTAGCAACTTGGGAGCAAGCTAAGCGCAAGAATCGTCTTTCGTTATTTACGTTAAATGGTGGCCAAGCACTGATTATTGCCTGTGCGATGACATTAATGATGGGCTTTGCAGCCAATGAAGTGGCTAATGGCACCATGACATTAGGTGATTTCGTGCTGATTAACGCCTTTACGATGCAAATATTCATGCCGCTTAATTTTCTTGGTTTTGTTTATCGTGAGATTCGTGGCTCACTGGCCAATATTGAACAAATGTTTAAGTTGCTTGATAAAGTGCCGGCGATTAGTGACAAAGAAAATGCGCGAGAACTCAACGTTAAAGCCGGTGAAATTCATTTTAATCAGGTCGACTTCCATTATCATAATCAACGTAAAATCTTAAAAAGTGTCGACTTCACCATAAAGCCCGGGCAAAAAGTCGCGGTGGTTGGTGCCAGCGGCAGCGGTAAATCGACCTTGGTTAAATTACTTTATCGTTTTTATGATGTTTGTGGTGGTCATATCACTATTGATGGCCAAGACATTCGCGAACTAAAACAGCATTCATTGCGCCAAGCCATCGGCATAGTGCCGCAAGATACGGTGCTTTTTAATGATACCTTACGTGAAAATATTCGTTACGGTAATATCAACGCCAGTGAACAGGATGTTGAACGGGCGATTAAACTGGCGCATCTTACCGATTTTATCGATAGCCTACCTGACGGTGATGCAACCACGGTTGGTGAGCGAGGCTTGAAACTTTCAGGTGGTGAAAAACAGCGTGTGGCCATTGCCCGTACTATCTTGAAAAAGCCAGCTGTGTTGGTGTTTGATGAAGCAACATCATCACTTGATAGTTACAGCGAACAACAAATTAATCAGGCGATTAATGAAGTCACGGCAAACAATACCTCATTAGTTATTGCCCACCGTTTATCGACCATTGTCGATGCCGATGTCATTATCGTGATGAAACAAGGCGAAATCATCGAGCAGGGAAGCCATCATGCGCTAATTGAACTGGCTGGTGAATATGCCACGCTATGGAACATGCAACAGAAAAACCAACAAGAGAACATGTAAGTAATGAACATTGATACGATACAAGATTATTCACTGCGACTGAAAAACAATAAAGCGTTCGAGCTTTTTGTGATTGCCATTATTGTCCTTTCCGCATTATTGATCGGCGCGAAGACTTATGATCTGCCTGATTATGTTATTAATGCGCTCAAGATAATGGATTGGTTTATTACCGTTATTTTCTTGTTTGAAATAGTCGTGCGCTTCATCGCAGACGATGACAAAAAACGATTTTTCACCAAAGGTTGGAATATTTTTGACAGTTTCATCGTTATTGTTAGTCTAATTCCGATTGAAGATAGCGAACTGGCGCTTGTTGGTCGGTTAATCCGGATCTTCCGTGTCATGCGGATGGTGTCCTTTGTCCCAGAACTAAGATTACTACTTAACTCACTACTGCGTGCTTTACCGCAACTGGGTTACGTTGTGTTATTGATGTTTATCATTTTCTATATTTACGCCGCGATTGGCAGTAGCTTCTTTGCCCATATTAATCCCGTATTATGGGGAGATATCTCGATTTCGATGCTGACCTTGTTCAGGGTCATGACATTTGAAGATTGGACCGATGTGATGTATGAAGTGATGGATGTGTATAGCTTAGGCTGGATCTTCTTTTTATCGTTTATCTTCCTAACGACGTTCGCGTTTCTAAACATGGTGATTGGTATTGTGGTTAACGTGCTTGAAGATGAGAGCGCTAAAGAGCGCGCCGCGCAAGATAAAGAAGATGGCAAATTAACCATTGAGGATTTATCACAGCAAATCGCCGAGCTAAAGGCGTTAATAACCAATAAATAGCCTACCAGACGGGAGTATCAAAGATACTTTCGTCCAACCCTTGATTTTCTAATACAAATAAACCGACTCTTAAGCATCTGTAGCACACTTTAGGCAGCCCCCTTGATATCCTTTCTATATCGATTTTTAAATTAGACTTACCCACACCAAATGATATTTTATAAGCTACTTTCATGTCAAAAACTACGTAATACGCCCCTAATGTCTGAACATTTCATCAAAGCGCGCTATGTTTCTGTAAAAAAACTACATTTCGGATCTATCCCACAGCCTTAAAGGGATCTTTGGTATTATTTGTCAGTAATAAAACTAACTTTATTTCACGTTTCGCTTGTTATTTGGCTTTTTATTGTGTAATTTGTAATAAAATTACATAAATAAATTTAGCATTGGTCATAAGAAGGTAAATATCATGTCAATTAAAGTCGCAATTAATGGTTACGGACGTATCGGTCGCAATGTTTTACGTGCTTTGTACGAAGAACAACAAGATTCTCCAATTAAAATCGTTGCAATCAATGATCTAGGTGATAAAGCCGCAAGTGCTCACCTTACTCAATATGATTCAGTACATGGCCGCTTCAACGCTGCTGTTGAATATAAAGATGACGTGATGACAGTAAATGGCGATTCTATCGCGATGTTTAGTGAGCGTAATCCTGCTGATTTACCTTGGAAAGACTTAGACGTCGATATCGTTTTTGAATGTACTGGTGTATTTGCCTCTAAAGAAGCGGTTGCTCCACATTTGAGTGCCGGTGCTAAGAAAGTTATCATTTCTGCTCCTGCTAAAAACGTAGATGCTACAGTCGTGCACGGTGTTAATCATAACGAAATCACTAGCGACATGACGGTTATCTCTAATGCGTCATGTACTACTAACTGTCTTGCACCGTTTGCAAAAGTACTAAACGATGAGATCGGCATTGAGTCTGGCTTAATGACGACTATCCATGCTTACACTAATGATCAAGTATTGTCAGATGTTGCTCATAGTGATTTACGCCGTGCTCGTGCTGCTGCCATGTCAATGATCCCAACAAACACTGGCGCTGCGGCCGCTGTTGGTCTTGTTGTTCCGGCGCTTAAAGGAAAATTTGATGGCATGGCCGTTCGTGTACCAACATCAAATGTTTCACTCGTTGATTTATCGTTTATCGCGCAACGTGAAACTAGCGTAGAAGAAATTAACCAACTAATTGCTGAAGCGGCTAATACGTTCCCGTTAAGCAAAGTGTTAGGTGTTAATAACCTACCATTAGTTTCTATCGATTTTAATCATAATTCATTATCAAGTATCTTTGATGCGACTCAAACTCGAGTATCTGGCCGTCTTGTTAAAGTGATGGCTTGGTATGATAACGAATGGGGTTTCAGTAACCGCATGCTTGATAATGCAGTTGCTTTTATGGAAGCGCCGGCAGCATTAGATGTAAAAAAGTTTGAAGCAAAAGCTGAACTAGTATAGTTCTACGGGATAAATCGCGCAGCATGCGGTAATATTGTCGTTATGGAAAGTAACGAACAACGAATATTATCAGTCGTGCGATTAATCCCGATGTCCATGGTGGCCAGTTATGGTCAGGTGGCAGACCTAGCGGGATTACCAAAACGTGCACGATTGGTAAGCAAAGTCCTAAAAGGCACTAATGATAAGGAGATTCCTTGGCATCGTATTGTGAGCAGCCAAGGAAAAATTTCTATCCCAAAATCGTTACCCTCTCATGCTCTCCAACGACAATTATTGTTGGATGAGGGGGTAGACATTAAAGGGAACAGTGTCAATATGGCTAAACACCGCTGGCAACCGAGTATCGATACTTTGTTGTTTCAATTAAGTTATTAATGAAGGGCCCTCGAGGGCATTATAATGAATAAAAACCTAACTAATACCGCCTCTGATATTATCCTGTTTGGTTGTCAGGGAGATCTCACCCGTCGTAAACTTCTCGCTTCTTTATATCAATTAGAAAAAGCTAATTTGCTTGATAGTAACTCGCGCATTATTGGTGCCGCCAGAGATCCATTGTCAAATGAAGATTACGCACTAGAAGTACGCTCACACTTAAAAGAATTTATCAAAGAACCGCTTGATGAAGCTGTCGTTGATACGTTTGTTGCTAAAGTTAGTTACCTGCATTTAAACTTTACCGAGCAAGATTCTTATCTCCAATTGAAAGAAATGTTGGCGGAGAGCAACAATACGCTTATCAGCTACTTTGCTGTTCCCGCGTTTATATACGGTGATATCTGTAAAGGCCTAGCCTTTGCGGGTCTTAATCATCAAAACTCGCGTGTTGTATTAGAAAAACCGATTGGCCATGACTTACTCTCTTCAAACGAAGTGAACGATCAAGTTGCCGAGTATTTCACTGAGCAGCAAACCTATCGGATTGATCATTACCTTGGTAAAGAAACCGTTCTAAATCTATTAGATCTTCGTTTTGCTAATTCACTATTTGCCTCTAAATGGGACAACACCACCATCGACCACGTGCAAATCAGCGTTGCTGAGGAAGTGGGAATTGAAGGCCGTTGGGGTTACTTTGATCAAGCCGGTCAAATGCGCGACATGTTGCAAAACCATCTGATTCAAATTTTAACCTTGGTTGCAATGGATCCACCGCTGAGCCTTGATGCTGACAACATTCGTGATGAAAAAGTAAAAGTACTTAAAGCATTACGCCCAATTGATGTTTCAAACGTGTTTGAAAACAGTGTTCGTGGTCAATACAGTAACGGCTTCTTACATGGTAAAGCGGTACCTGGTTACCTTGAAGAAGAAGGCGCAAACAAAGAAAGTAGTACTGAGTCTTTTGTGGCGCTAAAAGCTGAAATTGATAACTGGCGCTGGGCAGGCGTACCGTTTTACCTTCGTACTGGTAAGCGTATGGCTAATAAAGTGTCTGAGATTGTGGTGTACTTTAAAAACCCTGCTCATAACCTATTTAGTGAACATTATCGTGAATTGCCAGCAAACAAGTTAACGATTCGTCTACAACCAGAAGAGGGTGTAGAGATTCAGATGCTTAATAAGGTACCGGGTCTTGTTGAAAGCCAACGCTTACAAACGACTAAACTCGATTTAAGTTTTAGTGAAGCGTTTGAAGGACAACGTATAGCGGATGCCTATGAGCGTTTACTGCTTGAAGTGATTAATGGTAATCAGGCGTTATTTGTACGCCGTGATGAAGTAGAAGCCTCTTGGACTTGGTGTGACGGTATCTTAGAAGCATGGAAAAAGACCGGACAACCGTTAACCTCTTATCCAGCTGGTAGCTCAGGCCCGGTATCTTCTGTTGGACTCATTGCCCGTGATGGCCGTTCGTGGGATGAATAATATGAATATTACTAAATTTAAAAACACCGAAGCGATGACTGGCTACTTAGCTGGCGACATCGTTGAAAAACTAAAAAATGCGATTGCCACCAAAGGCCAAGCTGTATTACTTGTTTCTGGTGGTCGTTCGCCGATTGCGTTATTTGAACAGTTAAGTCAAACGGATATTGAATGGGATAAAGTGATTATCTCGCTAGTCGATGACCGTTGGGTTGGCCCAACGCATGAAAGCAGCAATGAAAACTTAGTTAACCAACATTTATTAGTGAATAAAGCGGCAGCAGCACGTTTTATTGGCTTGGTGGCCGATGGCGAAAGTGCTTTTGATAACATCGAACTGTCAATTGCTAAAATTAGCGACATCAAAGAGATCGATGTGATGATCCTAGGCATGGGTGAAGATGGCCATACAGCGTCTATATTCCCATGTTGTGAGCAGTTAACTGATGCGATGAGTAAAGATAACCAACAACGTTTAATTGCGACTCAGCCGACAACGGCACCATTTGAACGCGTTAGTTTCACTCTCAATGAAATATTAGCCGCCAAGCAAGTATATCTCCCTTTAAATGGCGAAAACAAAGTACGTGTTTTCGAGCAAGCACAACAATTAGAAGATCTCGCTAAAATGCCAATCAGTGCTGTTATTAAACAACACACTGCGTTTGATGTACTAATTAGCGAGTAGGAAGGACTATCATGAATCCAGTTATTGAAAAAGTTACCCAACGTATCATCGAGCGCAGTAAAGCGACTCGTCAAGCCTATTTAGAAAAAATCGCAGCGGCGCGTAGCAAAGGCCCGATGCGCGGCGCTTTGTCTTGTGGTAATTTAGCCCATGGCGTGGCAGCTTGTGGCAAGTCTGAAAAAGACGATCTGAAATCGTTAACCAAAGCTAACGTTGGTATCGTTTCATCATATAACGATATGTTAAGCGCACATCAGCCGTATGAGACATACCCAACGCAACTTAAGGCAGCGATAAAGGCCGAAGGTAGCGTGGCGCAATTTGTGTCAGGTGTTCCTGCAATGTGTGATGGTGTGACGCAAGGTCAGCCCGGTATGGAACTTAGTTTGCTAAGCCGCGATGTGATTGCAATGACGACCGCTGTTGGCTTATCTCACAACATGTTTGATGGCACATTAATGCTAGGTATCTGTGACAAGATAGTCCCTGGATTATTGTTAGGTGCATTAAGTTTTGGCCATTTGCCTACTATATTTATCCCTGCGGGCCCAATGCCATCAGGCATTCCAAATAAGCAAAAAGCGGCAGTTCGTCAAGCATATGCTAAAGGCGAAGCGGATGAAGAGCAGTTACTAGACGCCGAAATGTCGTCTTATCATTCTGCCGGTACTTGTACTTTTTACGGCACAGCTAACTCGAATCAATTAGTGATTGAAATGATGGGGCTGCAATTACCAGGCTCTTCATTTGTACCACCTAACGGTGGCCTGCGTGACGCGTTAACAGACTTTGCGGGTAAGCAAGTTTGTCGTATTACCGATCAAGCGGGTAATTACACCCCAATTGGTGAGATTGTAGATGCTAAATCAATGGTTAACGGTATTGTTGGTTTAATCGCCACTGGTGGTTCAACCAACTTAACCATGCATTTGGTTGCTGTTGCTCGTGCCGCTGGTCTGATTATTGATTGGAGTGATATGGCTGAGCTGTCAACAGCTGTGCCACTATTGACTCGTATTTATCCAAATGGCGAAGCTGATGTCAACCATTTCCAACAAGCTGGCGGCATGGCTGTACTCATTCGTGAGTTACTCAAGGGTGGCTTCTTGCATAGTGATGTTAAAACCATCGTTGGTGAAGGCTTAGAGCGCTATACATTAGTACCTACCATGGTTGACGGTAAGTTAGATTGGTTAGACGCGCCAGAGAAAAGTGGCGATGCCACCGTGCTAACAACGGTTGAAAACGCATTCCAAGAACATGGCGGTTTACAGCTACTCGCCGGTAATTTAGGCCGTGGCGTGATTAAGACTTCTTCACTTACCGATAGTCAATTGATTGTTGAAGCCCCTGCGGTTATTTTCGAGTCGCAACATGACCTTGATAAAGCGTTCCAAGCTGGCGATCTTAATAAAGATTGTGTTGTGGTTGTGCGTTTCCAAGGACCTCGTGCCATCGGTATGCCTGAGCTGCATAAGCTAACACCGCCATTATCAGTGTTACAGGGACAAGGCTATAAAGTGGCCTTGGTAACTGACGGTCGTATGTCTGGTGCATCAGGTAATGTTCCTGCCGCTATTCATATGACGCCAGAAGCGATTGACGGTTCATTACTTGCGAAAGTTGTTGAAGGTGATTTGATTCGCTTAGATGCTAAAACAGGAGAGTTAACATTGCTGGTTGATGCTGATGTTCTTGCACAGCGTAAAGAAGCACAACCTGACTTAGATAGTAGCCGTATTGGCATGGGTCGTGAGTTGTTTGGCGCAATGCGTAGTCAACTTTCTGGTGCAGAACAAGGCGCATGTTCACTATTTGCTGAAGGTTAATCGCGATGAAAAAGATGGATCTAATTGCAGATGTTGGCGGCACTAATATTCGCCTAGCCATGCTAGATGATGGCATTCAGTCTCATCTAGAATGCTTTAAATGTGATGATTTTGAATCATTGGAAACGGTTGTCGCGCATTATTTAGAGACGAAGCAAGACATCACGGTTGCAGATGCTTGCTTCGGTATTGCCGGTCCTGTTCATGGTGAAGTATTTACCATGACCAACTTAGGTTGGACTTTTTCGGTGCAATCATTAAAAGATTCTATCGGCTTTAATAATGTCTATTTCATCAATGATTATACGGCGATATCAATGTCGATACCGCAACTTGGTCGCGATGATTTAACGCCGATTTACAGTGTCGATGGCGACGATGACGCCCCGCGCATTATCTGTGGCCCAGGCACAGGTTTGGGAGTCGCACAATTAACTAAAGTTGATGGCTACTTTGAGTGTATTTCTGGTGAAGGCGGTCATGCTGAGTTTGCACCAAACAATCTGCGCCAAGTCAAAGTGTTAGAAGCATTGATGGATAAGTTTGATCATGTTGCCGTTGAACGGTTGCTATCAGGTCAAGGGATCGTCAATATTTTCCAGGCTCTTGCTAAGGTTGATAAAATTGACCCGCCGCAGTTTGACGCCAGTCAGATTAGTCAACGTTTTATTAAGCAAAGCGATCCATTGTGTGTCGAAACGATGGAATTGTTTTGTGACGTTTTAGCCCAGTATCTGGGTAATATGGTACTGACAAGTGGTGCTTTTGGTGGTGTTTATATCGCCGGTGGCATTATACCTCGTATCATAAATGATCTTGATAAAGAACGATTTATCGAGGTTTACTCTCGCAAGGGACGCTTTAAAGACTATGTACTTAAAGCGCCTATTTACTTAATCACTGAAGCACAACCTGGTTTAATGGGGGCTAGCGTCTACCTAAGCCAGAAAAAGCAAAAAGGAAATATTTAATGAGTCACAGTCATTGGACACTACAACCAAGTAAATTATTCACCTCTGGACCTGTAGTGCCAGTCATCGTCATTAGTGAGCCATCACAAGCTCTGCCGTTAGCTAAAGCACTGCTAGCCGGTGGTGTAAAAGTGATGGAAGTAACACTACGTACTGAACATGGTTTAGGCGCGATCGAAGCGATAGCGAAAGAATTCCCTGAAGCACTTATTGGCGCGGGTACTGTTGTTAATACTGAGCAACTAGCTGCTGTTGAAAAAGCGGGCGGCATGTTTGCAATTAGCCCTGGTGCAACACCGGCATTATTAGCTGCTGGCGCGAAAAGCAACATGTCAT
>Ga0209396_1003345_pt1 | contig 16252 bp, 8 predicted proteins | sample GOMGulsemesocosm_6_FD_184638 | JGI IMG/M metagenome (GOLD analysis project Ga0209396, IMG submission 184638) | Methane-oxidizing microbial communities from mesocosms in the Gulf of Mexico - GOM8C Gulf of Mexico (SPAdes) (version 2) | ecosystem: Environmental > Aquatic > Marine > Cold seeps...
AGCTAGATACACAATTCACTTTAGCTTGTGATGGGGTGATGGCACGTGGCTTAATGCTACAAGTACTGCCCGCTGCCCAAAGTGGTAGTGAAGACTACCAGCGCTTATCTATGCTCGCTACCACACTAAAAACCACCGAACTACTTACCTTAGACAATGAAACACTGCTGTTTAGATTATTTCACGAAGAGAAATGTCGTTTATTCCCTGGTGAGAGCATCTCTTTTAAATGTCAGTGCTCAAGAGCGCGCAGTGAAGGTGCGTTAAAGCTTATTGATAACGAAGAGTTACGTGAAATCATAAGCGAGCGTGGAAGTATTGATATCGATTGTCAGTTCTGCAATTCAAAATACAGTTTTGATGCCAGTGATGTAGAACAAATTTGTCGTGAGAAAGACAGTAAGAAAAAAGATTTACACTAGGAGTCTGTTGGGCTTGACCAATGTTGCGAGAAGATGCAGGTATGACCAAATTCTGATTTTTCGCAGTAGATTAGTGTCTAGTCCGATAGGCTCTTAAATAGAAATATTACAGAAAAACATGGATGAGGAAAGCGGGCTACCAACCTATAAAGGATGGACCCCGTGGCTTGAACAATACTCAGGTTGAGAATTTAAGTAGCTATATTACTTTGAGACTTTTATCTAAGTTTTATTCGGGTTTTAAATAGTCAAGGTAATAGAAGCGGTATGCTAAACCATACTGTTAATAAAACCTTGAGCCATATCGCTAGCGATAAAATTATCGCAGAGATAATGAGCACTATCTAAGATTAAGGCATTGAGCCGTAAAGTTAAGCGCTCAAGTCATATTCTTGGATCATAAATTCACGCACAGACGTGAAAAATAATTATTAAATACATTAATTTAATTTTTCGCTTACAGGTGGAGTTTGGCTAACAGCCAAAGGATTTAGCAATGACCAATAAAACAGATACGCTGCATATTAATTTAAGCCGTGCAGAGCTTGTTCAGCAAGCTATTAAACGCAACGAAGGCGAGCTTGCCGATACTGGCGCTCTTGTTATCAATACCGGTGCTAGAACAGGGCGGTCACCTTTAGATCGCTTTATTGTCGATGAGCCAAGCACATCAGATGTGATCGATTGGGGCGGAGTGAATCGTCCATTCGATGCTGATAAGTTTGATGCTTTATGGGATAGAGTAGAGACTTATCTCGCTGATAAAGAGCACTTTGTATCGACTGTTCATGTCGGTTCTGATATCAATCACTATCTACCCGTTAAAATGTCAACGCAAACAGCGTGGCAAAATCTGTTTGGTCAAAACCTCTTTATATTACCTAAAGAGTACAATCCAAAATCGAAAGAAGAGTGGCAGATCATTAACGCCGCTGACTTTGAATGTGTACCAGAGCGTGATGGCACTAACAGCGATGGTTGCGTCATTTTGAACTTTGCCAAACGCAAAGTATTACTTGCTGGTATGCGCTATGCAGGTGAAATGAAGAAAGCGATGTTCTCGGTACAAAACTTTTTGCTTCCAGAGAAAGACGTATTGCCAATGCACTGTTCTGCCAACGTTGGCGAAGATGGCGATACAACGTTATTCTTTGGGTTGTCAGGCACCGGTAAAACTACTCTTTCTGCAGATCCTGCGCGCTACCTTATTGGCGATGATGAGCACGGTTGGGGCAAGGGCGTAGTGTTTAACTTAGAGGGCGGTTGCTACGCTAAAACGATTAATTTATCGCAAAAAAATGAGCCGATCATTTGGGATGCGATTCGCTTTGGCGCTATTGTTGAAAATGTTGTATTAGATGACGCTAAAACAGCAGATTACGATGATACTAGTCATACTGAAAACGGTCGTTGTGCATACCCACTGGAGCACGTAGAAAAAATTACCGAGCACAATTTAGGCGGCGAACCTAAGGCTATTATCTTCTTAACCTGTGATTTAACCGGCGTTTTACCACCGGTTTCTGTTTTATCGAATGAAGCGGCGGCTTATCACTTCTTGTCAGGGTACACGGCACTAGTGGGCTCAACTGAGATGGGTTCAGGTGGCGGTATTAAATCGACTTTCTCTACGTGTTTTGGTGCGCCTTTCTTCCCGCGTGCAGCCAGTGTATATGCTGATTTGTTAATCAAACGTGTTGAAGAGTTTGGCTCGCAAGTTTACTTAGTGAATACCGGTTGGACAGGGGGTGCTTACGGTACCGGTTCACGTTTTAATATCCCGACAACGCGCGGTATTATTGCAGCGATTCAATCAGGCGCATTAGTGGGTGCACCAACAGCGCATTTGGATGGTTTGAATTTAGATGTGCCTTTAAGTGTTCCTGGTGTTGATAGTGCTTTGCTACAGCCGCGTAACACTTGGTCTGATGCGAGTGCTTATGATGAAGAAGCAGCTAAGCTAATCGAAAAATTCACTAATAACTTCACTAAGTTTGATGGTGTATCTGCAGACATTATTGCCGCGGGTCCAAGCCTTAAGTAAAGGCGATGTAAATCAATTTAGCAGGCTTTGTCTGTTAAATTGGTGCCTACAGTTGAAAATGGGCTAAATGTCACCATTAATATCTTAAAGTATATAGACTTATTTAACGTAAGGCCCTGCCTTACCGGTAATGAGTATGGGCAATTAGGAGAGATTTAATGAGCGAAAACATTATCAATGTGACAGATGCCTCTTTTGAAGAGCAAGTATTAAATGCGCAAGGCGCAGTACTTGTTGATTACTGGGCTGAATGGTGTGGCCCTTGCAAAATGATTGCACCAGTACTTGAAGAAATCGCTAAAGATTACGCCGAAAAAGGTTTAACTGTTTGTAAACTGAACATCGATGAAAACAGTGAGACGCCCCCTAAGTTCGGTATTCGCGGAATACCTACGCTAATGCTGTTCAAAGGTGGTAACTTAGAGGCGACGAAAGTTGGTGCTCTCTCTAAATCTCAATTAGCGGCTTTCATTGACGAAAACCTTTAATAGAGATGAATTAGGCGTAGCCTAAATCATAATGAGTTTGATTTTCTGCCCTTGAAATGCCGTTTTGTTAATAAAAGATGAATGAGGCTTTGGCTAATTTATCAGCAAGTTAACACTCAACGCTAGGAGGTTGTCTGGCAAGACCTATCGTAGCGAGAAAAAGCAGATTTGAGATAAATATTCTGATTTTTCGCAGCAGGTTGTTATTTAGTCTGACAAGCTCCTTGCATAGATAAACTTGAATCTAGATCAATTTTATTGAAGGTAGAGGCAAAAAAATTGCTTTCTACCTTTATTTTACTGGACAGTTAACGACCAACCTTCTATATTTAACGTGATTTCACTACGCCAGATAACTACAAGGTAGTGGAAGTATCATAGAAAAACTCAAAATTATTTCCAATCTCCACGTCATTTAGTTGTTACCAACTATTAAATTATTCTAAAGCTTCGCCCAAAAGGGCCATCACTCCGAATTATATGAATCTTACCCAATTAAAAACAAAGAACGTTCACGATCTCATCGAAACGGCAAAAGAAATGGGCCTAGAAAACTTAGGTCGTTCACGCAAACAAGATGTTATTTTCGCAATACTAAAGAAACATGCTAAAGGTGGCGAAGATATCTATGGCGATGGTGTGCTAGAGATTCTGCAAGACGGCTACGGTTTCTTGCGCTCAGCAGATGCGTCATACCTTGCAGGCCCAGATGATATTTACGTATCGCCAAGTCAAATCAGACGCTTTAACTTGCGTACTGGTGACACTGTTGCCGGTAAAATCCGTCCGCCAAAAGACAGTGAGCGTTACTTCGCACTATTGAAAGTTAATGAAATTAACTACGATCGTCCTGAGAATGCTAAAAACAAAGTACTCTTTGAAAACCTTACTCCGCTATTTGCTCAAGATCGTTTACCGCTAGAAATGGGTAACGGCAGTACAGAAGATCTTACAGCACGTGTTATCGACTTGATGTCGCCTATTGGTAAAGGTCAACGTGCCTTGGTGGTATCACCACCCAAAGCCGGTAAGACATTGATGCTGCAAAATATTGCTAACAGCATCACAAAAAATAGCCCTGAGTGTCATTTGATTGTATTGCTAATCGATGAGCGTCCAGAAGAAGTAACAGAGATGCAGCGCACCGTTCGTGGTGAAGTTGTTGCCTCTACTTTTGATGAGCCACCAGCGCGTCACGTACAAGTGGCTGAAATGGTTATCGAAAAAGCGAAACGTTTGACTGAGCACAAAAAAGACGTTGTCATTTTATTAGATTCTATTACGCGTCTCGCGCGTGCTTACAACACCGTTATTCCCTCATCAGGTAAAGTATTAACAGGGGGTGTTGATGCACACGCTCTTGAGCGTCCTAAGCGTTTCTTTGGTGCTGCACGTAATATAGAGGAAGGTGGAAGCTTAACAATTATCGCAACTGCGTTAATTGATACGGGCTCTAAAATGGATGAGGTTATCTTTGAAGAATTCAAAGGCACTGGTAACTCTGAAATACACTTAGATCGCCGTGTTGCTGAAAAGCGTGTTTACCCTGCGATTAATATTCGTCGCTCTGGTACACGTCGTGAAGACTTGTTGACCACAGAAGAAGAGTTGCAGCGTATGTGGATTCTACGTAAGTTACTTGATCCAATGGAAGATACAGCAGCGATTGAATTTGTATTGGACAAACTAAAAGACTTTAAGACTAACGACGAGTTCTTCTTGTCGATGCGCCGCAAGTAAGCGCTTAAGTGAAGTAATCAAATAGGGTGAACTTAAGTTCGCCCTTTTTTATGTCTGCTGTTTTGTGAAAAGAGAATAGAGATAAAGCAATGGCCCAAGAAAAATATAAAGACTTAAGAGAGTTCATGGCGATGCTTGAAGAGCGCGGTGAATTAGTGCGCATTAAGCGGGAGATAGACCCCAATTTAGAGATGACTGAGATCAGTGATCGCACTTTGAAAGCAAAGGGTCCAGCGCTGTTATTTGAAAACCCCAAAGGTTATGACTTTCCCGTACTAACCAATCTTTTTGGGACCCCTGAGCGGGTCGCTTTAGGTATGGGGCAAAAAGATGTCAGCGCCCTGCGCGAAGTAGGTACGGTGCTGGCGGCGCTAAAAGAGCCTGAACCCCCAAAAGGCATGCGCGATGCTTGGGATAAATTGCCTATCTACAAGCAAGTACTCAACATGGGGCCAAAATTAGTTAAAAAAGCCCCTTGCCAAGAATTTGTGATTAAAGGTGATGATGTTGATCTCACTAAGCTACCGATTCAAACTTGCTGGCCAGGGGATGTTGCTCCTTTAGTGACATGGCCGTTAGTGATTACCCGCGGGCCGCATAAAGAGCGTCAAAACTTAGGTATTTATCGCCAGCAATTAATCGGTAAAAATAAACTGATCATGCGCTGGTTATCCCACCGCGGGGGTGCGCTTGATTTTAGAGAGTGGCAGCAACAAAATCCAGGTAAACCCTATCCCGTCGCAGTAGCACTTGGGGCTGATCCTGCGACTATTCTAGGGGCCGTTACCCCCGTGCCTGATACCTTGTCTGAATACGCTTTTGCAGGGCTATTACGCGGCTCTAAAACAGAAGTAGTCAATGCATTAAGTAGCGATTTACAAGTACCGGCCAGTGCGGAATTTATTTTAGAAGGCTTTATCTATCCAGATGAAATGGCCGATGAAGGTCCCTTTGGCGATCACACGGGATATTACAACGAAGTAGATCAATTCCCGGTGTTTACAGTAGAGACGATCACCCATCGTGAAAACCCTATCTATCACAGCACTTATACGGGTAGACCACCTGATGAGCCGGCTATTTTAGGGGTTGCACTCAACGAAGTATTTGTCCCTATACTGCAAAAGCAATTTCCGGAAATAGTGGATTTTTATTTACCTCCTGAGGGCTGTTCTTATCGCATGGCGATAGTGACAATTAAGAAGCAGTACCCAGGACACGCTAAGCGCATCATGCTGGGTGTTTGGTCTTACCTCAGGCAATTCATGTACACCAAATTTGTCATTGTCTGCGACGATGATGTGAACGCACGAGATTGGGAAGATGTCATTTGGGCGATAACGACCCGCATGGATCCAACCCGAGATACCACGTTGATCGATAATACGCCAATAGACTATTTAGACTTTGCATCACCGGTGTCGGGGTTAGGTTCTAAAATGGGTATGGATGCCACCAATAAATGGCCAGGTGAGACAACGCGTGAATGGGGTGAACCTATTGTTATGGATGTAAGTGTCAGTGAGCATATTGATGAAATTTGGGAAAGCTTAGGGATTGATAACTAATCTGTTGAATAATCAAAGATTAAGCTATAATTTGGTTATATATATTTTTAGAAGCAGCTAAGTATCCACTGTTTGCGCGATTAGGCAACTTTGTATGAACAATATTGAGTACGCTTAAAGTTGGCTGCAGCTTTGGATAAATGAGTGATAGCGCTCAGGAGAAACACCCGTGAATAAACATACATGTAATATTGTCAGTATCGAAAAGTTAAACCATGATGTCTATCAGGTAAAACTATTGCTTCCACAAAGCGCTCAAGAGGTGAGCTATACTGCTGGTCAGTATTTAGATTTATATTTGCCTAATGCTAAAAGTGCCTCTTTTTCCATCGGATCTGCACCTGAGGCGGGCTTAGCCCTTGAATTACACATCAGACATAACCCTGAAAGTGACATGTCCAATGCGATCATTGAGCACTTAAAAAATAAGCCAAGTATTGATGTTGAAGTGGGTAAAGGTGAAGCTACGATTCAAGCGAGTGCGCTTAATAGCGAAGATACCGTTATTTTGGCAGCGGCCAGCACCGGCTTTTCGCAAGTAAAAAGTGTCGTTGAACACTTGTTAGCGCAAGGAGTCACAAACGAGATTCATATCTATTGGGGCGTGCGAGTGGCCAGCGATTTATACTGGAGCTTACTCCCTGAACAATGGGCTGCTAAGCACACAAATATCACCTTTCACCCAGTAATTTCTGAACCAACGGATGAGTGTGAGTGGACTGGGCGTACGGATTTATTACCCGCTGCAGTGCTACAGGATTTTTCAGACTTTGAAAACGTGAAAATGTTAGCCAGCGGATCGCCTGCAATGGTTTATGCATTACTTGATGCCTGTGAGAGCAGAGGCATGCAAGAATCACAGTTAGTGTCAGATGTTTTAGCTTATGCTCCAAGGCCTGCAAAGGGATAAAGAGAACAGCTAATTGTTAGTAAGTAAAAAGCTAAAGGCAGTTAAGTGAAAGAAATCGCTTAACTGCCTTTTTATTTACGAGGGCATATAGATGCTGTAAGCATAAAGTAGCGCCTTAATTAACTTAACTTAGCATCCATAAAGTCACCCCATTGCTGTTCCCTCTATTTCGAAAAAGACTCATAAATAGGGTGATCACCCTATACAGAATCAACTTATTTACCTCTATTATGCCTTTGCTTATCTAGTATAAGGTGGGGTGATAATGTGCGTTAATTTTCAAATGAATTCCCTTTTTTATCCGCTTAGTGCTAGAGGCTTCAAGTCTGTATTTATCGCAGCTACCAAACAAAAAAATTTGTATTGGTACATCAAGCGAATATGAATTTAACGTATTTAGTTGCTTACTAGGGAAAGGTTTTGAATAAAATATTTTATACAGCGATGGTGTCTTTATGCATGATATTCGCATTTCACAAACCTGTTTATGCCGCTGATTACAGCGTAGATTCTGCATCAACAACGCAAAATGATGGAAATGTTTTGGATGGAGATGATTCTATAACGATTACCAGTAATGGATCTATCTCTACCAATGCAAATTCAGATCCAGCAATCAATATGACAGGCGATAACATAACGATTGTTATCGATGGCACAATCAGCACTACAGGTGACTCATCTAAAGCTGTAGTAGGTCTTAACCAAACAACCATCACAAACACCGGAGTTATCAGTACAACAGGCAGCAGTGCCTATGGTATCGATCTTGATGATAATGCAGTCGTTAATAACAGTGGGACCATTCAAACGCTAGACTCCAATTCAGATGCTATTCTGGTTCGGCAAAATGGTATTGTTACAAACTCAGGTACTATCACTACCTCTGGATCAGGTTCTGAAGGTGTAAGAGTAGATAACAACTCAAAAATATATAACAGTGGCTTAATAGAAACAACTTCCGAGGGGATTCTCTCTGTCGGTGATTTTATTACGATTGTTAACTCTGGTGTCATAAAAACATCAGAAACGAATTCCGATGGAATTGATATTGATAATAATAATAATGTTATTAACTCAGGGATTATATCCACCGTTGATAATAGCTCTGATGCAATCTTTGCTAGATCTGATAATACCATTGTAAATTCAGGGGAAATTACCGCAGCGGGTGATTCATCCAATGGTATTAGTTTCTCTGGGAATAATAATGTCATTAATAATACTGGGGAAATAAAAGTAACAGGTATTAATTCATACGCTATCGGGTCGAACAATGATGGCACTATGGTGATTAATAATAGTGGTTATATAGAGGCAATTAATACCGGTAGTTTTGCAATATATAATGATGATGTAGACGTTACTGATACCACGCTTAACTTAAATAATGGATCTAGAATACTAGGTGCCATAGATTTAGGTAACAATGGTGGAGATACAGATACCGTCAATGTATATGGAGGAGGTAAGAGCTTGCCTGCGAGTATCACTATTAACAATGCCGAGGCAATAAATTTATATGCCTCAGGTGTCATCATAGGGGATACCGTCACTACTGTGGACGCAACCTTTGAAAAGTCTGTCAGTGTAGGCTTGTCATCATTAAGCAGTTCAATCCACAACACTATCGATCAAAGAAGCAATGCTAAATTTCAGACAAAGGTATCTACAGATGCTTTATATCAAGCGCAAAAACCGCAAGCTTGGATCAGTACATTTGGTGAAATAAGAAAATTTGGCGAAACGGATGAAAATACTGGCTATGAATATAAATTCTATGGCGTCAACACCGGTTATGAATGGGATTATAATCATGCAACGGTAGGAGTTGTAGCCGGTGTGGCAAGTTCAAAATCAGAATCCGATTTAGAATCATTTGAATATAATTCAAGTCATGCGTTTATAGGAGGCTACGGAGTGTTTAATTTTGGAAAGCTGAAGCTGTCTACCAATTTATTAGCAGGATATACAGACAGTGATAATAAGAGATATATTCTGGATAATATCAATGGATTAGAGACTGCTGTTTCCGCGACCGATAGCCTCTTTATTAGCCCATCGATTAACCTGATGACAAGTTATGAGATAGGTAGTAGCTATGAGGTGCGACCTTCAGTAAACTTAACTTATCACGCCGCTTATATTGATGATTATAAGGAATCTGGTAGCAGTGCATCGAACCTCAATATAGAGGATAGATACTTGCAGGGACTATCTTCAAAAGTACAATTAGCAGTAACCAATAATTTTAATTCCAAGGGAAAAGCTGAAATTAGGCTAGGAATTAACACGCGACATATTGATGATGATCATGTAAATGCCACTCTAAATGGCGCTAAATTTGAATATAAAACTCAAGGTGAGAGTTCAATATATGGTATTTATGCGGGAGCAAACATCCGGATCGTTGAAAGTGAAAATATGGCTTTTATGGCGGACATCGAAATAGGGTCATCAAAAGATGATGAAGAATATGTTAATGCGGGTATGAAATTTAATTTCAACTTTTAAAAAGAGACGACAGGGCTGTCCCAAAAATTCCTATGTTGTTCGAACTTAGGTTTTGCGTACATTTACACCGTACGCATCTTCTGAAAACTCGTTTTGTCGCTACAACGTGCAGAGGTCAATACCAATGTATTGGTCGCTATTTCACATGGAATTTCAATTTTAATAAATTTTCTTGTAGTCTCGTGTAGTGCGGATTCTCAATTAAGCGCTCTTTCAGTCGCTCATCTAGCAGGCTATTTATGTGCTTAATAATATAGTTTCCAGTTCTCAAGACATCGCGCCAACGCGGCTTAGCAGGTAATGTCTCCTCTAAGAAATACTTATCTAGGGTGCGAGTCTGCAGCGAAGATCTGTCCATATACACCCGCCAAATACTACTTTGTTCAGCAAAATCAATTTTTCCAAGGCCTGTAGCCTGCGTCCATAACTCTATAGAATCATTCATACTGTCGACTAATAAGCGTCGATAGGTTTGTTGTTTATTGGTGTCGGTATCTAAAGCGGAGTCTTGCTCGCAGCTGGGCTCTTCATCAGCGGTACTATTGACTGAAAGCGCTTTAAATACTTCGGTTTCTATCATAGCCTGACTTGAAGTTAACGCCTGAGTAATTGCCGGGAGCTGGTCGGCATTATCGCTGATTTGATGCAGAATAATTGCAATATCGGCAGATCTGAAACCTCCTACTTGAGCGACAAATGCTTGTACTTTGATGGTTTGCTCTGCCGCTGTATTAATGACTAGGTCCATTTGTTGGCGATCCCGAACTTTTAAATCTTGACGAATTTGACTGATAATACTTTGGCTAATCAGCTGTTCAATGCTCTGGCCGATCATGGTCGTTTCCTCAAAGCCCAGCTTTAACTTTGCCGCTTGATTGTAGTAGGCCACTTGATCAAAGCTGTTAAAAGTGATGATAGCGTCTTCTATACTATCTAGCATGCGTATCATGCCTCGCTGCGAGTGACGCAGCGCCTCTTCCGTTTCTAGTCGGCGAGCAACTTCTTGCTTCAACAGTAAGTTTTCGTTTAGTCGGGCAACAGATTGCCGCGCCTGTAGCAAGGTGGTGACGCGCGAGATTAGCTCATCCTTTAAAAAAGGTTTAACGACATAATCGTTGGCGCCACTGTTAAAGCCCTCTACTAAATCGCTCGTTTGCGAGCGGGCGGTTAACATTAATATTGGTAAAACGTATAAATCAAAACGTTCGCGAATTTTACGGGATATTTCAAAACCACTGACATCCGGTAACATAACATCGAGAATGATAAGAGAAGGTTGCTCTTTCTCTAGCAAGTCGAAGGTTTCTTGAGCATTTTTAGCCAGCAAGACTTTGTGCCCATCTAAACTCAAGTGGTTATGCAAAATTTGCAGGTTTATCTCTTCGTCATCGACTACCAAAATAGTATCGCCGGATGTCACTTGTTGGGTCTGCTCCTCAAGGTGGCACACTGACACAGTCGTTGTATTGTCTAGGTTTTCAAAATGCGGTTGGTCTGTACTTGTATCAGTGGTTAAACTTGTCCCTAGCTGTGGGTAGGAAACCGCATTCTTAGGTTGGTCATCAAACGGGAGGCTAAAAGAAAAGGTAGAGCCTTGATCCACGATTGATTCAACGGCCATAGTGCCTTGCATTAGCTCCACTAGCTGTTTGCTTATCGACAAGCCTAGTCCGCTGCCTCCCTGTTTACGAGTAATGCCGCCGTCGGCTTGTTCAAAGGGTTTGAATATATTCTCTAAATCTTCACTGGCCACGCCAATGCCCGTATCTTTGACATTGAAGATGACTTGCTCCCCTTCAGAAGAAGCAGAAATTTCGATCACCCCTTGTTTCGTGTATTTAATTGAATTACCGACTAAATTGAATAGAACTTGTTCAAAACGCACGGGATCAGCAATGATATTTGGTAAGTCATTTGGGATTTTTTGCACAATACTGATGGGTTTATTAACAATTAAGTGCTCAGACAAATCAATAATGTAATTGATTGCACTGTGACAATTGATAGACGTGGGGTTAACTCTTAATTGTTTGTGACGGATTTTATGAAAATCTAATAAGTCGTCAACCAATAGCGATAATCTATTTGCAGAGGAGGCGACCATTTTTAGTTGTGTTTGTTGAGGCGCGGTTAAATCACCGGCAGCACCATCACTTAAAGATTCAACAATGCCAATGATACCGTGCAGCGGAGTGCGCAGTTCATGGGATGTATTGGCCAAAAAATCATCTTTTAGTTTATCAGCGGTCTGTAACTCTGTGTTTTGTATTTCTATAGTCTCAACTTTGTCTTTAAGCTCTATGTTAACTTCTCTGATTTCAGTGATTTGGCGCTTTATAGATTGCTGCATTAAGACAAAACTGCGCGCTAATCGGCCCAGTTCATCGCGCCGGGAGCTGCCTAATATAGGGAGGTCTAAATTGCCCTTTGATACCCTTTCGGTCGCTTGCATTAGCGAGTGAAGCGGTTTCGTCATGGATGCCGATAAATAGTAGATAATAATACCAATCAGCAGTACTAAAAAAATGCCAATAGCGGCAATCAAGTTAGTAAAATAAACACTTTTTTCAAGAGCTTCAGAGGCGCTCATAGCAACTAAAATCGACCATCTAGCGTCGAGAAAATCAATGGAGTCGTAGGCGGTTAAACTTGCTAAACCACTATAATTAGGCGCTTTTAAAAAGCCTGTGTTTCCTTCAATAGCTCGCCTGGTGGCTTTTGTAGAAAGGGTTTGTCGTGATTGTGTCAATGATTTTAAACTGTAGCGCTGAGCGTCAGAGCGGGTATAGGCAAGTCGACTGCGCGGTAGCAAGTCTTGGCCTACCAAGAAAGCTTCGCCGGTTGCACCAAGGCCATCTTTGCGCTCGGTGATGTTGGTCAGTGATGTTGTTGGAATCGCAAACACAATAACACCGCTAAAGCGATTGTGTTGAATGATAGGGTAGGCGATGTAGGCGACTTCCTGCTGGGTGTTTTTGTCCCATGAAAAATCATAAAAAGCCACCGCTTGCTTGAGCGGAGTACCTTTATCAATCGTCGATAAAAGTTTAGAAAATACTTGGCTGACAGGGCTGTTTTTTAGATTGCTATCATTGAGATTGTAGGCAAAGTAAGCGGCTTTTTGGGTACTGTAAACAACTTGGCTACTGGGTGTTATCAATAAAATATTGGCGTAATCAGGGGAGGCACTAAAATCTTGAAACCCACCGTCAAACCGAAAGTGCACACCGGCATAACCATCGTGCTGCTGGTGCTCATCTGGTGATAAGTCATAAAAGTTTTTATCAGTGAGTTTGGCCTTTGCGAGTTTTTCTGCTGCTATTTTAGGGTCTTTGTCTATAAAGTCGAAGGCGTATGAAAAACCAAAATAACGACTAATACTATAACGCACATGACTAGTGGTAGAAAAAAGTTTTGCATTACTGCTCAGGCTATTTAAATGCTGGATTAACTCGCTTTTTTTACTGTCTCTTATGGAGACGAGCTTGTCGAAAACATGTTCTTCTATGTTCTGAGAGAAGGAAATGTGAAAGAAACTTCCCAAACCCGCAATAGGGATAATCGTTAATAGAAAAAAGGCAAGGCAGAGTTTAGCTCTATAACGCATGTTGGAGAGTATATTAAACATAAATTCAAAAGGCTCATTTATTTTTATATTGAGTGTACACCGATGACAGAAACCAAAAAATCTGCGCTTATTGGTCTTTAATATATAGTCATTTAGTGTTGCTTTATAGTGCTATTAGCTCCAATTTGAACACCGTGCTGCAAGTTGTTGAGTTGATCATAACCCCTAGGTATGTGCCTTGACTATTTTAACGATATTGACACTTAAATTGCAGATTTTACAGATGAATTTTCTTGACCCCTCCGTGAAAAATTTGCGTATATAGATGCAACTAATGAACAGTGGATTGAAGGATAACACCATTGTTTTCCCGTAAATTCAACCAAGACCTTTGTACTAGAAGCTTGTTGTGCTGACTGATCTTTACAAGAAAACGAAATTAGTCTGTTTTTGTTCAAGCTCCTAGCGTACGCAATTAGGTCGTTAAATGAGATAAAGGTACATTCAATGAGTGAAATATCGCCATTAGTCATAGGTTTCCAAGGCACCGAGTTTACTAAAGATCAATTGCAGGCATTTAAAGATATCAACCCCTACGGGTTAATGGTGATGCGGCGTAACGTGTTATCTAGAGAGCAAATTCACAAATTAAATAATCAGTTTCGTGAGGCTGTAGGGCGTGATGATGCCCTAATTACGACCGATCAAGAAGGCGGTAGAATTCAGCATTTGGAAGGCCCTGACTGGCCTGTATATCCAATTTACAAGCAATTCAGTCACCTCATAAAACAAGATCTAGAGCTGGCAAGAGAAACTATGCGTCGCGCCTCTAGAGCATTGGCATCGGATATGGCAAATGCTGGTTTTAATGCCAACTGTGGCCCTGTGTTAGATTTATGTTTCGCCGGTGCATCAGATGTTATTTCAGATAGAAGTTTTGGTGAAGACCCTGTGATAGTTGCTCAAATGGGTGCCGAAATAGTCGCTGGATTCATGGAGAGCGGTGTTATGCCCATGATGAAACACATTCCAGGTCACGGGCGTGCATTAGAAGATAGCCATGAAACCAGGCCAATAGTAGAGCACAGTTTAGCTCAACTCGATAAAACAGATTTTGCACCTTTTGCTATTTTAAAAGACTGCCCATTCGCGATGGCTTCACATGTCGTGTATAGCGCATGTGACCCACTGCCTGCGACCATTTCTAAGGCCGTTGTCGATAAGATAATTCGCGAGCGTATTGGTTTTAAAGGTGTGCTCATTTCTGATTGTGTTTACATGGAAAGCTTGAACGGTCCAATTGCAGAGCGTTGCCAGCAAGTACAAAATGCCGGCGTTGATCTTGTGCTGTCGTGCCATGGCGAAGCCAGTGAGTGGTTAGAGTGGCACAAAGGTTTGCAGTCATTGTCTGCTGATAGCTTAACCAAGCTTGAGTATGCCAAAGCGCAATTACTTGCTATTCAAAAGAATATCGATCCTGACCCAGCAGCGACGATGCAAGAGGTTTGGAAAATATTGGAACAGTATCGTTAAACCTAAATTCGGCAGTTGAATCACGAAAGTAAGCACAAGTTCTTGATGCACTTAGAAAATCAAAAAAAGTTCTCATCACCAATAAGGCGACCACTAATTTTTCTGATTACCTATGCACACTAATCTCGTGCACTGCTTTTTCGCGCTCAATCGCTGAATCTAGGTTAAAGAAGTTAGAGCAGGGAGCTGAGAAGAAACACTGCACAAACTCTAAACGACTTGAAGAGCGCTCCGTTATCTAAAGCAAACAGCGAGGCTATTAGAGATGAAATATTGTTTTATCTACTTTAGCTTCGCCAGAAAGATTGTAAAGAGCTGGCACTTCGACAAGACCTTCTTGTCTGTGATCTTACCTCTTATTTACCCGCAGAGATTGTTTGGGTATTTATTCACTGCTGTCTGAATTTTCATATCCAATGACATCAAACAGCGATTTGTTTATTTTAACAAGCAAGTGCTCACACTATGTTAAGTTTTCTAGGCAGGTTTGAGGGTTTTAGTTAAGCTGCTGATTTATAATAATAATATTCTCTAATTGACGTGAGTTTTACTTTTGTTTAACGAAATCAACAGAAGAAAAGGGTTAATTAATAGGTCATAAAGCTGTTAGCTTTAACGCAGTCTTTAAAGAACATTAAAATCAATCTAAGCGTGCATATAAAAAATATAAAAGGAAAATTGATGAAAAAGTTTTTATTAGCAAGTGCAATAGGGGCTGCTATGGTTAGCAGTGTTACCGTATCTACAGCGGCGCTCGCCTCTGAAAGTGCCGATTTAGTGATCGTACCTCGCCAAGTAACCGCTTGGGTGAGAAACTTTAACCCCTTTAACCAAACCACTAGATTACCGACTACCCAAGAATTCGCCTATGAACCGCTGGTTATATTCAATGCGATGAAAGGTGGAGAACCTTATTATCGTCTGGCTGTTGACCACAAATACTCTGACGATTTAAAAACGTTGACCTTTAAGCTACGTGAAGGTGTTAAGTGGTCAGATGGTGAAGCTTTTAATGCAGAGGACGTTGCGTTCTCTATGGATCTGGTTAAAAAGCACAAAGAACTCGATATCCGATCTGTTTGGGGGTTGATAGATGGTTATGAAGTGGTTGATTCTCATACCATTAAATTTAATCTGTCATCAGCCAACGCCGCTGCTGCTTTTAAAATTGTAAAGGCACCTATCGTTGCTGAGCACATTTGGAAAGACGTTAAAGACCCTGTTGTATTTAAAAATGAAAACCCTGTTGGAACAGGCCCTATGACGGTGGTTAAACGCTTCACTGCGCAAGTTTATCAACAGTGTCGCAACCCACACTACTGGGATAACGAAAATTTAGCCGTTGATTGTTTGAAGCTTCCGCAACTGGGTAATAACGATCAAACGTTGGCAGCAGCCCAAAAAGGTGAGTTAGATTGGTTTGGGTCTTTCCTACCTGATATTGAAAAAACCTATGTGTCGAAAG
>Ga0209396_1003347_pt1 | contig 16242 bp, 10 predicted proteins | sample GOMGulsemesocosm_6_FD_184638 | JGI IMG/M metagenome (GOLD analysis project Ga0209396, IMG submission 184638) | Methane-oxidizing microbial communities from mesocosms in the Gulf of Mexico - GOM8C Gulf of Mexico (SPAdes) (version 2) | ecosystem: Environmental > Aquatic > Marine > Cold seeps...
CAAGACCCGGTAAATCCAGACGAAGAAACTCAAGTCCCTGCCCTATCCAAAGAAGTTTTTTATCGTATTCTTACTCTGCTTTGCCTACCCCTGCAGATAGCCAGTATTATTTATGGCGGTCACATTTTAATGACGGCTGATTTCAGCTGGATAGGACAAGTTGGTTGGGTTCTTTCTGTGGGTACTGTCGGTGCAATCGTGGCGATTAACGTCGGCCACGAGCTGATTCACAAAGACCCACTTATCGAACAATGGGCTGGAGGATTACTATTTTCTTGCGTGACCTACGGCGGTTTTAAAGTTGAACATGTACGTGGGCATCACGTTACCGTATCAACTCCAGAGTGCGCGTCCTCCTCTCGCTACGGCCAAACTCTGTATGAATTTTTGCCTCATGCCTACCTGCATAATTTTCTAAATGCCTGGAAGCTAGAAGCCAAAAAACTGAAACGCAAAGGTAAAAGTCCATTGAGCTTAAGCAATGAACTTATTTGGTGGTATGGCTTTAGTTTGGCTTTTGCTGGGGTATGTGGAGCATTATGGGGATGGATGGGGATTGCTTACTTTTTTGCCCAAAGCTTTGTCGCATTTTCATTACTTGAAGTCATTAACTACATCGAGCATTACGGATTGCACCGCCGTAAATTAGAGAGTGGTCGTTATGAGCGCACAAATATTGAACATTCTTGGAACAGCAACTATTTACTGACTAACTTATTTTTGTTCCAACTGCAGCGTCACTCAGACCATCATGCGAACCCTAAACGTCGCTATCAAGTATTACGCCACCATGAATCAAGCCCTCAATTACCCAGCGGTTACGCCACGATGGTGGTTCTAGCACTCTTTCCTCCACTCTGGTTTAAAGTAATGAACCCCAAAGTTGAGGCCTATTACCAAGACGAAGAACACCAACTGACTGATCAATAATCAACCAAAAAAACAACCAGAAAATAATTTTCTACACCAACTGAAACGGAGTAAACTAATACTCCGTTTTATTAAAGGTGACCGCACTTCATGCTCATCGACCTCGCCACCGAATTCTCAACAGAGATCGCCCTTACCTTTTTTGCCATCATTACTTCGGCAATCGCAGGAATTTTGGGTTTCGGCGGAGGCATGCTCTTAATCGCTATAATGCCTGTTTTTTTGCCCGCGGCCGTCATCATTCCTATTCATGGCCTTGTACAACTCGCAAGCAATAGCTCACGTGTCGCACTGTCGATAAACCATGTTGCTTGGCATCTATTACCAAAATTCTTAATCGGATCACTGATTGGCCTAGGGTTATTTTCGACATTATTGCTCAACGTTTCTACCGATTATATCCCTCTTGCCATCGGCAGTTACATCTTGCTCAACCTCTGGTGGAAGCCTTTCGCCAATGCCATGAAGCGCTTTGAGAGCTTTTATATTATTGGCGCCCTGCAAACGGGTTTAAGCTTAATCGTTGGAGCCACTGGGCCTCTTACAAATAATATTCTTCTGAAACAACTGCAAGATAAAGATCAAATTATTGCCACGGGTGCAATTTTCATGAGCATCAGTCATCTTGCTAAAATATTAGTATTTGGCTTAATCGGCTTTCAATTTGAAGATTATCTCCCAACCTTAATTCTAATGAGCCTAGGGGCTATTCTAGGCTCTTATATCGGTTCAAACGTTCGTAAAAAAGTTAATAACCAACACTATCTTAACCTCATAAAATACTTACTTAGCTTACTGGCGGCTAAAATGATCATCACGATTTTCGTCGCAAATTAACTGGCTATTTATAGGAAATAAATCACACGTGGAAAGCTCATCTCAATTTTTACTAACCCTTGGCGGAATTTTATTACTAGGGCTTGTTACTTCGACCCTCGCTCAAAGAACCTCCTTGCCGAGAGTGACACTTTTGCTTATTTTCGGTATCTGCATTGGCCAAGCTGGGTGGAATATTATTCCGTTGGAATTTTCCAGTTACTTTGATTTAATCGCTGAAATCACACTATTAATGGTGGGGTTTCTATTAGGCAGTAAGCTTACAATTGAGTCACTAAAAGAATCTGCTGGTGATGTTTTTTGGATATCTCTCTGCGCTGCTTTGTTAACCGCGACCCTCGTAAGCCTGTTATTGATTGCCATCAATGTCGCCACAGATATTGCCATCATCCTAGGCTGCATCGCTTCCGCTACCGCCCCGACTGCAATTTTAGATATCATCGCTGAAGCTAAAAAACAATGGAATTTACGACCTCAACAAATCAAATTCAGTAATACCTTACTCTCTATTGTCGCTATAGATGATGTTTGGGCACTATTATTATTTGCTCTCGGTTTATCCGTCGCTAAAACATTAAATGGCCACGGGGCTGATAGCATCTTCTTCTTGACCGCAGCGTGGGAAATCTTTGGCGCCATTGGCTTAGGGCTATTAATCGGTACCCCAGCCGCTTATTTAACCGGCCGCGCTAAACCTGGGCAGCCGATGGTTATTGAAGCACTAGGGATTGTTTTTATTTGCGGAGGACTCGCTATTTGGTTAGAGGTTTCCTATTTAATTGCTGCCATGACCGTCGGGACAACTATCGCCAACCTTGCCAAACATCATGACTATCCATTTCATGCGATTGAGAATTTTGAATCCCCCTTTATGGTAGTATTTTTTGTGTTAGCCGGTGCTTCGCTAGACCTAGCTTCGTTTGAAGAACTCGGCTTGATCGGGGTACTTTATATTACGGGTCGTGGAGCAGGAAAATATCTCGGTTCTTTATTGGGCAGCCAAATCAGCGGATCGGCAACCGCAACCAAAAAGTGGATGGGATTAGCTTTATTACCTCAAGCGGGAGTCCCGATTGGCATGGCACTGGTTGCTGCCAATCAATTCCCCGAACATCGCCAAATATTATTATCCGTGGTAATTAGTTCAACCATATTATTTGATATTATAGGTCCTATTTTAACCCGCTATTCACTAACAAAGGCTTAGTCAATATGACTTTCATTACCATACTGGCTCTCTTTTAAAACTCTCAGTACGCCCTCCAAATAACTATCTAACCTTAACTTAGAAGCCCATGATTCTATATTAAGGTTAATCGGAGGAGGCATGAAAAAACTGCTAATATTTACGTTAGCGCTTTGCCTTCTTGCCTGCAGTAACAGTCCATTTTACGCACCTAATGATAAGATAAATTATCATTTAGGGGATTTTATTCATCCCGTCAGCAGTGGCTTCTTACTATCAGATTCTGGCAATACACTTCACCTACAAACCCACTACCAAACTCGTTTTAATTATACAAAAGGCCTTGTTATTCATTTTCATGGCAATAGTGGTAACTTAACCCAAACCATTGAAAAAGTTCTTTGGTTGATTGAACAAGGTTATGACGTATTAATCTTTGATTACTCAGGTTATGGACGATCAACCGGATACCCCAGCCGTGAAGCCCTGCATGCTGATGCGCTTAGTATTTTAAGGTATACCCATACAATGGATGACTACCCGCAAAAGATACTCATCGGCACCTCTATGGGTGGCGCTATCATCTCAGCCGCATTGCCCGCCTCTCAATTAGAAGGTCATTATGATACTTTGATACTGGACTCTACTTTTGATACCTACCCCAACCTTGGCTATGACGTTGCTTCTAAACTCCCTTTTGGTTCAATAATTTCCCTATTCGCCAAACTGTTTATTTCTGATGACTTATCTCCTGCCAAAGAAATAAAAAAACTAAAGCGAATCCCCATCGTTGTATTTCACTGCATACAAGACAGCCTTATCCCTATAGAAAGAAGCTTATTACTGTATCAAGAAATAAACACTCAAAAGGCTTACTGGGCCATGACGAATTGTAAACACGCTAGAACTTTCACTGATCGCTTCCCTAGACATCAAAAAACACTACTAACAGTCATTGATTCTTTTAATCCCACATCCGATAATAAGGAAGAAATCAGTCGTATCAAACTGAACAACATCCACTTTCAATAACCTATAGAATTACTTTATGTCAACGATTGATCGGAAAATTGGCGAGCACTACAATATTAATTTTAACGACATTCAATTCACTCAAGATGAATTAGAGGAAGTTGAATTCGATAACTGCAGTTTTAAAAACTGTGACTTTACCGGCACCCAATTTAAGCACTGTAAATTCATTGACTGCCACTTTTCTCTCTGCAACCTTAGTAATATTAAAATCGGTTATAGCCGATTTAATGACGTATTTTTTGAACACTGTAAAATGCTGGGTATTGATTGGACACGCGCCCACTGGCCCAACCTTGTTTTAAGCTCGCCAATTAAATTTAGCCATTGCATTTTAAATGACTCATCGTTTCTTGGTTTAAAATTAACGGATTTGCAACTAGAATCCTGTAAATTACAAGACGTTGATTTTCGTGAAGGGAACTTTAACAAAGGAAACTTTAGTGGCAGTGATTTTAGCTATAGTCTATTCAACCATACGGAGCTAGTTGAAACCGACTTCACCGATGCCTGCAATTACAACATTGATATTCGCTTAAACAATATTAAACAAGGTAAATTTAGCCGCGATGAGGCACTGAGTTTATTAATTGGACTGGATATTGAACTTGTTGATTGAACAAAATCTTAACTAAAAACGTAGAGGTATTTAGCCTTTACGAAGCCCCCTGATGCTGCTGTTGATATGCCATCGGTGTTATTGCAAACCAATTTTTAAACGCTTTAAAAAACTGACTTTCTGATTGATAGCCTAATAAAAATGCAACATCTCTTACAGGTAATGATTGCTCAATAAGATATTCATGAGCTAATACTTTACGAGTGGATAGTAAAATCGAATGAAAACTACTGCCTTCTTGTCGTAAACGACGTTGCAAAGTACTCACACTCATATTCAACACCATAGAAACCTGCTCTCTTGTCGGCTCTAGAATACTCATAGTGGTGGTTAGAATATGCTGACAGCGCTCACTATAGTTTGAACTCGGAAATTCTTTATCAAGTATATTCTGCAGTGGACTTATGCAAAACTGATTTTGTTCGAGCAGAGTTGCTTGAGGAAAAGAATACTCTAAATAGCTTTGTTCTGATTTCTCACTCGCGATAGCAAAATATTGCTGATAAATACCTTGCTCACTACCTGCTTGCATTAAAGAAGGCGCCCGCAAAGATAAGCCAAGTTTTTTCGGTAGTAATGGGCTGTAGACTTGTAAAATTCGATGAACTCCAAGCATGGCCCCATCCATTTGATGAATACTGATAGCATCTGGCATACTGGGTTCAAAGACGATGCGTGTACTCTCTTTAGAGGGCTCAAGACGCACCTGAACGACTTCAGTAATTACCTTAAAGTAGCGCACAACTAAGCGTAATAAAACATCAAAAGGGATCTTTGAATTTTCGCGCAGAAAAGGATCTAAACATTGCTTTATACCGCGATACAACGGCAAATAAGGCAAGTCGATTAGCTCAATTATTCTTAACCCAAGATAATCATCTTGCAGCAGTTGCGCCGCTAAATCGATATCTTTAGTGACGATATCTAACGGCACCCTATCACCCCAACCTCTCTCCAGTGCCATCGCATCCAGATCAATAAGCTGCGACATAATAATAGGAACGTCAGCCGCTCTATTTTGCTTTATTAAATATAAGGCTAACGCTTTACGATTAGAAATAACCGTACTTTTATGAACACTAAATTGATTACTCGGCACGATACTCACTTAATAACTGACCTATATTATTGTATAGGCCAGTCCATGGCACTAGGAATTAAATTACGCTAATAACTAACGGTTTACGCGGTTTTCAATCAGGTCATCAACAACGGACGGATCCGCTAAGGTTGATGTATCTCCTAAGGCATCAAACTCATTTCCAGCAATTTTACGCAGAATACGGCGCATAATTTTACCCGATCGCGTTTTGGGTAAACCCGGCGCTAATTGAATCAAATCCGGTGTAGCGATAGGACCAATATCCTGACGCACCCATTTTTTCAATTCCAAAATCAAGGCATCATTAACCGCAGCATCTGAACTTAATTCATCCTTGTTTAAAGTGACATAAACATAGATACCCTGACCTTTAATATTATGCGGATAGCCAACAACGGCGGCTTCAGCAACCTTTGGGTGGGCTACTAAAGCGCTTTCAATTTCCGCCGTTCCCATGCGGTGCCCCGATACATTTAAAACATCATCGACACGGCCGGTAATCCAGTAATAGCCATCGTCATCACGACGAGCACCATCACCACTAAAATACATACCCGCATAAGTAGAAAAGTAGGTTTGCATAAAGCGCTCATGATCACCGAATAACGTACGGGATTGCCCAGGCCAGCTGTCTAGCATCACTAGATTACCTTCCCCAGAACCTTCTACTATATTTCCTTCAGCATCAACCAGCGCAGGCTGCACACCAAAAAATGGACGTGTCGCAGAACCTGGTTTAAGTTCAGTAGCACCTGGCAAAGGCGTGATCATTATGCCGCCAGTTTCCGTTTGCCACCAAGTATCGACAATAGGACATTTTTCTTCACCGATCGCACGGTAATACCATTCCCACGCTTCAGGGTTAATCGGCTCTCCTACCGTGCCTAAAATACGTAAAGAGTGACGCTTAGTATCGGTAACCGCCGCATCCCCTTCAGCCATTAAAGCTCGAATGGCAGTTGGTGCGGTATAAAGAATATTCACTTCATGCTTATCAACAATTTGAGAAACACGATTAATACCGGGATAATTCGGTACACCTTCGCACATTAATGAAATTGCACCATTGGCTAAAGGCCCATAAACCAAATACGTATGACCCGTAATCCAGCCCACATCTGCCGTACACCAGTAAACATCACCTTCGTGATAATCAAAAACATATTCATGGGTTAGCGAGGCATAAACCATGTAGCCACCCGTGGTATGCACAACACCTTTTGGCTTACCGGTGGAACCTGAGGTATACAGAATAAACAGTGGATCTTCGGCGCGCATTTCTGCTGGCTGACATTGCTTTGATTCACTTGCAATGGCTTCGTGATACCAGATATCTCGGGTTTTATGCCAAGCGATATCCGCCCCAGTGCGCTTAATAACAATCACTTTCTCAACGGTATTGACGCTAGGATGAGTCAAAGCTTCATCAACATTCTTTTTAAGCGGCACCGTTTTACCACCACGAACCCCTTCATCCGCAGTGATCACAACTTTCACATTACTATCATCAATTCGCCCAGCTAACGCGTCTGGTGAAAAACCACCAAATACCACCGAATGAATCGCACCGATGCGAGCACACGCTAACATCGCCATAACCGCTTGTGGCACCATCGGCATATAGATACACACCACATCGCCTTTGCGCACACCTTGAGTTTTTAGCGCATTAGCAAACTGACAAACTTCTGCGTGCAGTTCTTTATAAGTGATGGCGCGATCATCCGTCGGCTCATCACCTTCCCAAATAATGGCAGTCTGATCACCTCGAGATGCAAGATGGCGATCGAGGCAGTTGGCAGAAGCATTTAAAGTACCGTCCTTATACCAATTGATATCAACATTATGTTCGTCGAATGAAACGTCGCGCACTTGGGTAAAAGGCTGAATCCAATCAATGCGCTTTCCCTGCTCTGCCCAAAACCCTTCCGAATCTTCAACTGAGCGCTTGTACATGGCTTCATATTGATCATTATTCAATAGCGCGGTTGAACCAATGTGGTCTTTGATCGCATACGTTTTAACTTCTGACATGGAAATTCCTAAGTGATGAGTGCTAGCGCTTAATATTTTTGTACTTTTTATGACTTAACTGTACCTGAAGAAACAACGCTAGAAAATAGAGAATAAAGTTAATTTTTTCGTGTTGTAATTTGACGAACCTCAAGACTATTCGAGTATGAAATTACAAAAAACGCGAATTATTCAATTATTTTTACGCAATTAACAATTTATTACATATATATACAGAACTACTTCAATTGACAAATTTTGTCGCTTATTACCATCAATATTCCAATGAAATAGCATTATGTGTCATTAATTACTTACGTAGCGGAAAGACACCTGTTCCATTCATAGAATCAAGACTTCAATTGTAAAACATCAATAAATTTAAAGGCTTATATCAACTAATAAACAAGATGGATAAACAGTCGCTAAATTGACGACAAAATCGATAAGCAATAAAATCTAGTTTAGTTACATTAGACATATTGAGACACTAGTGCCATTTATTCAATTTATCCTAAAGCTGCAGGGGAATATGTACGGAAAACGTACAGGTATTCTACTGAGCCTTGGAAAACTGGGTAAACAAGTGCTCGCTGTACTTGCTGGGATTATTATTTCAACTTTCCAAGTTAATGCAGAAGAAGTCATTTTACGCCACAGTTTGGCGGGTAACATTTCTTTTGAACTTGCTGGCAATACCTTACGAGATGCATCAAATACATGCTCGCCAATAGCTGGGGGCAGGTCATCGAGCATAATCAATTTGCCAACAAACTCTACGGTTAAAGCCGCCTATTTATACTGGTCTGGATCAGGCCCTTTAGACAACGAAGTTATATTCAACGGGCAAGTAGTTGCTGCAGAAACGAGCTATATTGAACAGTTTGATGCTCGTGATTATTTCAGTGCAAAAGCCAACGTAACTCACTTAGTTTCAGCCAGTACCGCAAGCTACCAAGTAAGCGGCGTAACCTTTGATGGCAGTAATACTTACTGTGCAACAGCAGGTGCGTATGCAGGTTGGGCATTAGCAGTTATTTATGAACACAGCGACGAACCCTTACGAGTCATTAACGTATTTGATGGTTTCAAGAGCTTTTGGGGCAGCCACTTTTCTTTAACACCCAAAAACTTTGTTATCGCTCAGGACCCTGCCAGTAAAGGGGGTAAACATGCCCATATCACATGGGAAGGAGACGAAGGTAATTCACAAACAAGGAATAGCGAACAAGAGTCATTACAGTTCGAAAATTCTAACTTAACCGACATCAACAACCCTAACCACAATCAATTCAACGGTTATTCTAATATTCAAGGCTTCACTAGTGGTGTTGATATTGATGAATATCAAATTGGTAGCTTATTGACTGCTGGAGCAACCAGTGTCGATACACTCTATTCATCGGGGCAAGATGCCGTCTTTTTAACAGCTGAACTTATCAGTGTACCGAATGAACCCGTAGCTGATTTAGCGCTGCTACAGTCAGGACCAGCCAATATCATTCGTGGACAAGAGAATACTATTGATTTTACCGTAACGAATAATGGACCAAGCACAGCTCCTGCAAATTCACAGTTCAGTTTTTTAATTCCTCAGGGGTTTAGTTATGTAAATAACTCTCATTCGTCATGGAGCTGCTCAACTAATAATGACGACCTGAGCTGCCAATATTTAAATTCAATTGATTCTTCATACAGTAGCACCCCGCTATCTCTATCATTTGTTGTTGATATTACTGCTGGAAGCAATGACAGTATTAACTTGTCGGCTAGCATTAACGGTTTGCTATTCGATAATATTTTATCCAACAATACATCGTTCAAAAGCTACTTAATCTCGAATCCAGACATTTCTACGTCAATAAAAGAAGTGGTCGATCTAAACGGTGGCAATGTAAACCCCGGAGACATTCTAAGATACACAATCACTATTAATGAAACCGCAGGCATTGCGGTTAATGGCTTATCCTTAACAGATCATATCGACGCTGTATTTAGTGATTTTACAATTGTTAGTTTGCCCGTTGATGCTATTGATAGCAGCCTTCCCGCTCCAGCTGGAAATTTCAATTCAGGTTTAATTCAAATTGATAATATTAAGTTAACTGCAAATGGCAGCCAAAGTATTGTTATCGATGCAACATTATCAGCCCCCCTTTCTCCGAGTACTGAAATCAACAACAGTGCTTCTCTAACAAGTTCGGCTATAGAAGAATTTATTGTTAATGCCCCTGCTATATATAGCGCCCAATCGATAAATTCTTCTACTGGTAATAAATTATTGTATTTGCACTCAAGCAGCAGTATTGGTAGACCTGATCAGATAATGAGCCGAAACCGCCCTACCGTTTCAGATAATCGAAATATTGGGCGCAATAATAAAGATGCTATCTGGACACTAAACCCAGAATTTCAATCGCAATTTGAGTTTAATGGCTCTCATATAAACTTGAATCTTTGCTTACAAAGCAATCAAGGTGGAAATAAGACCCATACAATGCGCATTCAGTTGTTGCATAATTCGACCATAATTGCCGATAGTAATAATACAACGGTAACAATTCCATCTAAGAACTCTGCAATTGTACAGTTCCCTTATTCAATTCCTATTTTACAAAGCCCTATCATTCCTGCCGGGGATACATTAAAGCTGAGAATAATTAATGTTACAGGCAACGGTGGTATCAGAGTTTATTCTTTAGATGGCTCAGATTATTGCTACGTATCCATCCCTGCAAAAACAGTAATCAATGTTGACAGTATTTCAGTTGCCGATAACGCTACAGGTTTATCGGTTAACAAAATCAATTCAGGTGCAGGTATTTCAATTGAAACCATTGTGAGTGATCCATTTGGTTCATTCGATATTAATTCAGTAGATTTAAGTGCAATAGATGCTCAAGGTAATACTGTCTTTAATAACCTCCCAATGACTATATTAAATGACACAGGTGCATCAACTAAAACCTTCAAGTTGAACTACACAATTCCTACTAGTGCCCAAACCGGATACTGGAAATTTACAGTTCGCGCTAAAGAAGGTGAAGAAAATACAATTGATCATAGCAGTGACTTTATGCTGCTAGTGAATCATGCGCTACCAGACATAAAACTTGATAAGTCGATAACGATACATTCCGACCCTATTCACGGTATCAATAGCGCTGGTAATTACTCTAAAGCGTTACCAGGTGCGATTCTAACTTATACCATCAAAGCGACAAACACAGGCCAAGGTGTTGCTGAAAACAATTCCATCTGGATCAGTGATGCCATCCCAGCAAATACTTATATGGTTGTTAATGATTATGACGCTATATCAGGGCAAGGGCCTGTAATAGAGCAGCCAGTCAATCCTATTAGTGGATTAACGTATCTATTTACATCACTTGATAGCACTACAGACAGCATTGAATTCTCTGACAATAACGGCCTAGATTTTGATTACCCTCCGACACCTGATAGCGAAGGTATCGATAAAAAAATCACACATTTTAGAATAAACCCAACCGGTACTTTCCAAGCCCCTGCGGCAGGCGAGAGTGCTAATCAATTTAGTATTAAATTTCGAGTTCAGCTTCAATAGCTAATTCTCATATATAGATAGGAATAAATAATGAAAAAAAATAAACTTAGTTCAATTCTTACTACCTCATTAATCGTGGGGTCGGCACTTATAGGTTCAAATGCTTTTGCTGTCGGCACAGATGCGGGTACGGCTATTAGCAATACAGCAACCGTTAGCTTTACACGTGGCGGAAGCCCCGATAGTGAAGAAGCCAGTATTAGCTTTAATGTCGATGAGATCATCAACGTTAACGTGACTGCTGCTAATGCAAGCAGCAATATCACCAACGGCGATCAAAATGTTGCGATTACTTACACTGTGACGAACACTGGTAACGGTCCTGAACTATTCAAATTATTTGATAGTATCAACTCCGCTAATAACGGCTTACCATTATCAGCCAGTGATTTAACGGTTTATGTTAATACCAGTCAAACACCAGGGGCTTTTAACCCTAATACTCCAGGTCAAATAGCATATGCTGGCGAAAGCATCAGCATTAATAATGATGAATTCATTACTGTTTACATCGTTACCGACGTACCTAATGGTTCAGCAAAAGACACTAAAACTGAGTTATTACTTGCAGCAGTATCACAAACTGAAGCGAATGGCGTAAAAGCAAGCGAATCTTCTTTTGGCACAGTAATCCCTACCGCAGGTGAAGGTTCAACCAGTGCCATCATTGCCGCTGAGCAGGGTCGTAATGATGCCAGTACTGAATTAACTGTGACAACTTTTGACCCAAGCAAATCATTAGTTGTGACGATAAACAAAACAATTCTTGGTTCAACTGCGTTAATTTCTAATGCGGGTACTGACGTGCTCACCGATCAGAAAATACCAGGATCGGTAGTAACTTACTTCATTAAAGTTTCTGTAGAAAACGATGGTGCTACAGCTCTTAGCATTAGCGATATTATCCCTACGGATATGACCTACATTGCAAATAGCATGCGAGTTCAAAATGCAGCTGGAAGCACGATCAATACTCCAACGTATATTGCACCTACATTACCTGCTGCAACGCCTATAACGTATTCAAATTTCGCTGCTTTAACTGATGCAGCAGATGCTGCGGCTGTTGGCGGAGATGGCGCATCAACTTCAAGTAATGCCGCTGGACGTGTTCTGTCAATTACAGCTAACCTTGGCAATTTAGCCATCGGTGAATACGCAATCTTGCTAGATGCTACGATTAATAATTAATTTTAACTAACTTACTTTAGGAGGTAATCAGCATGCTTAAAAAAATTACTCTCGCATTAAGTCTCTCTCTTATGAGCTTAGCGGCAAGTGCAGAAGTTACGCTTACCAATACTGTTTTCGAAGTGGTTACGATCATAAGCGAAGATGGCAGTAAGCAAAACCACTGGCAACAGCCAGATAAACTATTACCTGGCGAACGTGTTGGTTACCAAATTGAAGTGAATAACAAAGGTAAAGAACCTGCTGCGGATATCGTTATCGCGAATCCAATTCCTGAGCATACTATTTATGTTCAAGATTCTGCTAAGGGTCTTAATACCAGCATCGAATTCTCTGTAGATAACGGAAAAACCTTCGCACAGCCTGCTGAACTTTTTGTTGAAAAAGATGGTAAACGTGTGCAAGCAGCATCAGAGGACTTCACGCAAGTTCGCTGGAAACTTAATACACCGCTAGCAGCAGGCGCTTCGTCAACTGTTCAGTACATTGTAAAAATTAAATAATTAAAATTTAAGAGAAAAGGAAAAAGCTATGAAATTAAAAACTTTAGCGTTAGCGATGACAGCTACCGTCGCAAGCTTTTCAGCTGCTGCCGAGACACCCTATGGTGATCTTATTACCAACACAGCTTCACTGAATTATTCTGTTGCGGGTGGTACAACTGTTACCGCTACACCCGCTACGGCAGATTTCAATGTCGATCGCTTGGTTAAGTTTAACTTAACAGCAGCTAATGCAACTGCTGATGCCCCTGTTGGAGAGAAAACTAACATTGGTTTTACTCTTACCAATAACAGTAACGCTGCAATAGACTACTCACTACCTGCAGTGGCTAACGTGACGTACTACATCGATACTAACGGTAATGGCGTATTAGACTCTGGTGAAACAACTGTTGTACCAACAACATTTACACTAGAACAACAAGTTGATACGAGCCCAGACGGCCACATATATAACTACATCGCTGTATACCTTCCACAGCAGGGAGTAGATGGCGAGACTGCTGACGTTATCTTCAAAGCAACTGCTGTTGAAAATGATGCAGATTTAGGGACAGTTGGGAATACTATTATTCCAACACCAGCAAATACTCCATGGGCTGATAAAACAGTACAAACTGTTGCTGAAACAGATGCTGATGGCAACTTTATTACGACTCAGCCTGAAACAGTTACCTTTACTTTCGTAGGGGCAAACATTTCATTAGCAAAAGCAGTTAGAGTTTTAAGTGATCCAATTAGCCGTGCTGAGAACGGTTCAATTACACCAGCTGACTATGAGCCTAAAGCTATTCCTGGTGCAGTTCTAGAGTATGCAATAACCGTTACTAACTCAGGTGCTAAAGATGCTACGTTGGCTTTAACAGATACTATGCCTAGTATCTTTGAAGCAGCTGACATTGATGCAACCAGTTATAAGCAATCTCTTAATGGTGCCACACCGACAGATATTTCAGGCTCTGTAACTACTGCTACTGATGCTGGGAATATTGTGACAATTACTTTCCCTTCAGCAACAGCAACTGCAAAAGACGTTTCTAATGTTAACGGCACTGTTGTTACTACATTCGAAGTTAAGCTGCCTTAATGTTTTTACTAAGCTTGCTTCGTTCTCACAAACTCCAGAGCTCATGCTCTGGGGTGCGTGAGCACGCCTTAAATAATTTAAAACTTTCTACAGCCGAAAGCGAACCCACCTATAAGTTGTTTAATGCCTTTGCACTGAAACAACTTATAAGTGTGTTTGTGCTATTTTGTTTGTTCTTCACCCTACCCTCACACGCTTTAGAAACTGGCGACATCCTCGATAGTGACGCTTCTGTAACGTATCGCTATAACGGTCAATTATTTTCAAAATCCGATAGCGCGCCTTTTGTTGTTGAATCATCCGGTGATAAAGCGCCCGGTGCTCCAGGAACATCAGCAGCTGTCGATGTTTGGGGCCCAGTATCAAGTTCTAATTCTGATAAAAATTTATCCTTAGTCCAATCTGAGTGCAGCTCGGGTAATACCAGTATCATCAATACCGAGCTGTCTTATGCTAATGGCTCTGCATTAAGTTTACCTTCTGCCATTCCATCGCAACAAAGTGAAGTCTTTAAAGCAGGTAACCCTCTAATTGTTCGTATTGTTGATTTAGATGAAAATACTGACAGCAACCAAATTGATACCGTAGCGATTACTTTCAGTTCAACTAACCCAACTGAGAGTAAAGAATTAATATTAAGAGAGACCAGTAATGACAGCGGTGAATTCATTGGCATTATCCAAACCATCGCTTCTGATACCGCTTCAACGAATAGCTGCGATTTGGCATTAACACCCTCCAGTATTTTATCGATTAATTATCAAGACCAGCAAGATCAAGAAGATTCATTAAATAGAATTTTAAAGTTTGATCCTTATAGCAAAGTATTCAATGCTTATACCGGTGAATTGGTCGATGGGGTTACGCTTCGCTTAATCGATAATACAACGGGTTTACTAGCTCAAGTTTACGGTGACGATGGTATCAGTGACTTCCCTGCCGTTATCATTTCAGGCGGTACGGTTCAGGATAATAGCGGTAAGAGTTATAACTTCCCTACTGGTAGCTTTCGTTTTCCTTATGTCGAAAATGGCGACTATCGTATCGAAGTTACAAATTCATTAGCTTATCGCTTTCCGTCTCAAACCGATGATTTGGTATTGCAGGCCTTGCCGTCAGCGCCATATCAATTGGGCGATGCTTCACGTGGCTCAACTCAATCAACACAGAATTTATTATGGAATACAGATATTCCTTTAGATCCATTGTCGGATCGAATTTTACTAAATAAAACCAGTAGTAAAACCAATGCGGGGATTGGTGATTTTGTTCCATTCGATATCAAGCTAACGAATATTGAAGCCGATATCACTGACATCGAACTAGTTGATACTTTACCGGTTGGCCTGAGTTATCTTAAGGATTCTCTTAAGATCAACAATGAGACTTATACCGACGTTTCAATCAGTGATGATGGCCAAAGAATTACAATTAATTTCCCACTATTAACGTCTTTGGAAGAAGTTAGTATTTCCTATATTAGTCAGGTATCGGCTACCGCAAAAGGTAAGATTACCAACCGTGCGGAAATCGTTCACCCGATTCTTAAATCAAATCTAGCGACCGCTACCATTGATATCCGTGATGATTTCATGCGCGAGAAAGCGCAGGTTTTTGGTCGCATTATTCTTGATGACTGTGCTGGCAATCTAAATGCCGAAGGCTTATCAGGCATCCGTTTATTGATGGAAGATGGTCGCTATGTTGTTTCTGATGAAGAAGGCCAATGGCATTTTGAAGGCATTGCACCAGGCACTCACGTTATTCAACTCGATACCACAACCCTGCCTCCCTATTTAGAGCTGGCAACCTGTGATAAAGAATTTTTCCATGCAGGCCAAAGTTATTCGCAGTTCATTGATGTACAGCCAGGAACGTTATGGCGTGCAGATTTCCACGTTCAGCCTAAAAAACCTGAACATGGCGATGTTCTACAAACCTTACTTAATGAGCTAGCCCCATTAACTAAAGAAGAACAACAGAATCTATATAACTCTCCGGTAACGCAGAAAATTATTTATACAGCAAACATTGGCGGTTCGGGTGTTGCCCTAAATAACATCATCGAAGAAATTCGCCTTCCAAGTGGCGTTAAGATGATATCTGGCAGCTTAACGCTAGACGGTGCTCCTAACCCTTACGATTATCGTAATAAC
>Ga0209396_1003349_pt1 | contig 16236 bp, 11 predicted proteins | sample GOMGulsemesocosm_6_FD_184638 | JGI IMG/M metagenome (GOLD analysis project Ga0209396, IMG submission 184638) | Methane-oxidizing microbial communities from mesocosms in the Gulf of Mexico - GOM8C Gulf of Mexico (SPAdes) (version 2) | ecosystem: Environmental > Aquatic > Marine > Cold seeps...
GGGAGCGTATTCTACCTAGAATTTTAAAGAAGTGAAATGGTTATTTTTTATTCAGATCCCTTTTAAAGATCTTATATATATAAAGGATCTTTTAAAGAGATCTTTATTAATACTACTACTATAGAGCACTTTTTCTGTATATAAGTCACTTTTGTTAATCAAGTTCAGTAACTTACAGAGGATCTTTCTTGTTAACATGATCGGATCAACCATTGTAAAAGCTCTGATCAAAAAGGCTAGTTATACACATTTGGATCCGACCTGAATTTTATCCAGTGGATAATACCCCCTAGATACTCAAGTTGATCAGGTTTTATCAACAGATGGATCTAATGTTGTCATATATTGTGTATAACCTATTAATATAAGATCTTATAACTCATTTTTCGATATTGCAGTTAACCAAGTCGGTAACCAAGTGATCGCGATGTCTTCTGGTAAATCTTCATCCATTGCATCAATCTCTAAAACTTGTGTGATTTGATTTGCTTGCTTTGTTTTTAATAACAGATCGACATCTTTAGCCGCTTTATTGTAGTTATCATAACTTGTATCACCTAGGCCAATAACGCTATAGCTTAATTTATTTAGATTCGTATGCTGCTTTAAGTTTGTTATAAACTCTTGTAAATTATCTGGAAATTCACCTGCGCCATGGGTAGATGTACAAACTAGCCAAATCACATTGCTTGAAGGGATCTGTATTAAATTGGGCTGTTCGTGCACTTGGCATGTATAGCCTTTACTTTGTAGTTCATCATTAAGTTGATCTGCTACATACTCAGATGATCCCATTTGACTACCTACAATAATGTGAATATTTTTATCTGTCATGATCCGTTTATAATTTCTATTTGGGTTGTCTTTTTATGATCATAATTTATTTTTATTTGATGGGATAGATCGACTGTGTATATTTTTTTATTACTTTTGTTTGTTTTTTATTCATTACACTTGGTTTTAATCTTATTTAGTTGTTTTAAAACATGTTTTTAATTTTAGTTTACTCGATAAAATAAGATCATCTTGTTGATAAACTTGGGGAAACTCGTTATAAAATTGTCGTTTAAGTGATCTTATTAATACTTTTTTAGTTAATATATATAAATACTTATCGATGAAGCTTATTTGTTTCTATTTTTTAGTGTAGATCTGATTTAGCCTTATTGCCGATCTCTTTATGTGGATAGATCTAAGCTATAAATAGAGTGGATCTGATTTCTGGATCTTCTTTTTAGATCTAAAAAATATTTTGTTAGATCGAAATGATATAAAAATAATTCAAAAAATAGAAAATAATGATCTACTAACAGTTATATATTACTTATTTTTATTGAAAATATGCTTATTTGACTAGTCGAAAGATCTTATTAATTACATAATGACAATATGTAATGTTAATTATGGTGTTTTGTATGAGTGTTATTTTTCATCAGATCAAAGAAGGAGAGTTTATTCGGTTAGTTGAGGCCGCTGGGATCAATGAGGTTTTTGCTCAAGAGTCACAGCAGCAGCCAGATAAGTATCATCTATTAGGGATCAATACGCAATCAAAAATTGGTTATGTTGTTCGTCATGGTCGTATTAATGAGATGAGATCTTGGCGATTAGATAGGCTCGCTTTGCTTGTAAAGCGACTTGGTATACTTGGTTTTAACGTAAGAAATCAATCAGAACCGCACCTAGATTAGGTTATTTTGTGGCTCATAAATATGTTTTTCATGAGTTAATTAGCAATTATGTCATTTTTTAAACTTTGGAAATAGCTACTTTAGTCGGAGGGTACTTCTTCAAATCAGTATTTAATTGATTAATATATGAGGTCTATAACATCATTATTTTATGTGAATTGTAAAAAGCCTAAAAAGAGTAGGCTTGTACTGATTATTGTGCCTAATTCCTAAGATGTGAGGCACACCACTGAGAAGCCTAATCTTTCTCAGTGGATCTCTTTTATTAGTTTAAGCTTTATTTACCAATACAAAATGAGCTAAATATTTGTCCAAGTAAATCATCTGATGTGAATTCACCTGTAATTTCGTTTAAATATTGTTGTGTTATTCTCAGTTCTTCGGCTAATAGCTCACCGGCTATGTGCATTTCTAATTGAGTTTGACCTATTTCTAAATGTTCAGCGGCATGATTTAAAGCTTCTAAATGGCGTCTTCTTGCCATAAATCCACCTTCTGTTGAGCCTTTATATCCCATTATTTGTTTTAAGTGATCTTTAATTAAGTCTATACCTGAGTTATTTTTTGCACTTAAATTGATAACGGTTTGACCATTTATTTCTTGAGATCCTATTTGTTCTTTTGATAAATCTACCTTATTACGTACGACAGTTATTTCCATTTTTTTAGGTAACTTGTCTATAAATTCAGGCCATATTTCATGTGGATCTGTTTCATTTGTTTCGGTTGCATCAAGCATAAATAAAACTCGGTCAGCTTGATTTATTTCGTCCCAGGCGCGCTCTATTCCTATTTGTTCTACTATATCCGGGCTTTCTCTTAAACCAGCAGTATCAATAATATGTAACGGCATACCATCGATATGTATATGCTCTCTCAATACATCACGGGTTGTACCAGCAATATCTGTAACAATAGCGGCATCTCTACCAGCCAAAGCATTTAATAAACTCGACTTACCAGCATTAGGTCTTCCTGCAATAACGACACGCATACCTTCACGCATTATTGAACCTTGCTTCGCTTGTGCTGTTACTTCATTTAATTGTGTAATAATGGCATTTAAATCACCTGATACTTTGCCATCAGATAAAAAATCAATTTCTTCTTCTGGAAAATCAATCGCCGCTTCAACGTACATTCTGAGATGTATAACTTGTTCTACAAGTTTATTAATATGCTTAGAAAACTGGCCTTGTAAAGAGTGCAGGGCACTTTGAGCTGCTTGCTCTGAATTTGCATTGATTAAATCAGCAATGGCTTCAGCTTGCGTTAAATCCATTTTATCATTTAAAAAAGCACGTTCTGAAAACTCACCCGGTTTTGCGATACGTACTTTATCAATTTGACAGATTTCTTTTAATATCATATCGAGTAGAACTGGACCACCATGACCTTGTAGTTCTAGTACATCTTCACCTGTAAATGAATTTGGTCCCTCAAAGAAGAGTGCGATACCTTGATCTAATTCAGCACCTTTAAGGCTTTTAAAAGGTAAATATTCAGCAAAACGTGTTTTAGGACATTTCCCTAATATTTTATCTGCCACTTCACGTGCTAAAGAACCTGATACACGAATAATTCCAACACCGCCACGGCCAGGAGCTGTTGCTTGAGCTGCGATTGTTTCTTGATTTTCCATTATTTGATATGAATTCTATTGATTAGGTAAGAATAGACTAATTGTATAACAGATAGATCTACTACGCATTTCTATTAATCTCACTTCTTAGGGAAAAAATGACGTCAAACTCATAATAAGAAATATTAATGAATGGGAGTTTTAAATCTAAGTTGTAATATAACTTTCAATTAATACTAATATTTTTTGATTTCCATTTATTAATATATATGTGTATTTCAGACACAAAAAAGGCGACCTAAGTCGCCTTTTTATAAGTTAAAGCTAAATTAGCTTTTAACTTTAATACCTTTCTTTTCCATGCCTTTATAAATAATCAGCATTTGAATAATTGAAATGATATTAGATACTAACCAGTAAAGTACGAGACCTGAAGGGAACCATAGGAAGAATACTGAGAAGATAACAGGCATCCACATCATCATCTTCTGCTGCATAGGATCCGTTGCAGTCATAGGTTGTAATTTTTGTGTGATGAACATACTTAAACCAAATAAAACCGGTAAAATAAAGTATGGGTCCATCGCAGATAAATCAGTTAACCATAAACCAAACTCAGCATGACGCAGCTCTACAGACTCAAGGAATACATAAAATAATGCTAAGAAAATAGGCATTTGTAATAAAAGAGGGAAACAACCACCAGCTGGGTTTACTTTCTCTTTTTTGTACATTTCCATCATAGCTTGACCAAATTTTTGTTTGTCATCGCCATATTTTTCTTTCATTGCAGCAATCTTAGGTTGAAGATTACGCATTTTAGCCATTGAAGTGTATTGCGCTTTTGTAAGTGGATATAATGCTGTTTTAACGATAATAGTAATCGCTATGATTGCAAAACCCCAGTTACCTAAGATGCTAAATAGCCATTTTAGTAATGCGAATAAAGGTTGAGATATGAAAAATAATATACCGTAATCAACAGCGAGGTCTAAATCTTCATGTAATGCTTCTAATGCATCAGCATCTTTAGGGCCCATGTAAAAAGTCGCAGTTAATGCATGATTGGTATTTGCAGGAATATTAACTTGAGGACCTTTGATACCCATAATTGCAGCATTACCAGAAAGCATACGCGTATATAAGTTGTTTTGCTCATCTTGTTTCGGTACCCAAGCACTTACAAAGTAATGCTGGATAAATGAAACATAACCACCTTTAGAATTAACATTGATATTTTTTTCTTCAATGTCAGAAAAGTCATACTTATTATATGGGTCTTCAGTTGTACCATAAGCGAAGCCTAAATAAGTTTGGTCAGTCATGCTGCCTTTTTCTGCAACAGTATGTTTTACTTGTGTATATAACTGTACAGATAAAGAGTCGCTGGTATTGTTATTTATTTTGTATTCTAAACCAACATCATATTGGCCTTTTTTAAATACATAAGTTTTAACAAATTGAACACCATTTTCATCTATAAAAGAAAGAGGAACTCTTAACTCATCACCATTTAATACATAAGCTGTCTGTTCACTTGTATAAACTGGACGACCTTTTGCATTTGCGTCAGGACCATTTTTTCCAATTAAGCCACTTTGAGAAAAGTACTGACCGTCGATTTCACCTAATAATTTATAAGCAGTATCACCGTGTTGTTCAGTAGGATATGCCAAAAGGTTCGCTTCAATGATATCACCACCTTTTGAGTCTATTTTCACTGTAAATACATCAGTTTCAATAGAGATCACAGAACGGCTTACTTTTGCGATTTGGCTTGGTATGGAGTCGTCAGATGATGAAGGTACAAAATTACCATCATTAGTTTGATTTGTTCCATTAGTTTGATTATTTATTTGTTTTGCACTTTGCTCGATTTGTTGACTTGGATTGTAATCATTATTCCATTCTTGAAATAATAAAAATGATACAAGTATCAAACCGATAAATAAAAACGTGCGTTGAGATTCCATAACAGCTCTTATTTCTCGTCTTTTAGATTAATGGGATTGCCAGGCACAGGATCTTCTCCGCCTGAATGTAAGGGATGACATTTTATTATGCGTTTCAGTGCAAGCCAACTTCCTTTAACTGAACCATGTAATTCAATAGCATTAATTGCATAACTGGAGCAGGTTGGATTAAAGCGACAATTAGATCCTAAAAATGGACTTATAAATTTTTGATAACCTTTAATAAGTAGCATTAATATTTTTTTAGGTAATTGCAAAATTATATTCATAACTGATTGTTAATTATATAAATGTACATTACATATTGTATCAGGTTTGTTCACTAAGATTTATTCACTAAATGGCATGGATAAAAGGTAGGCTAAAGATACCCTAAAACAGCTTTTAATACCAATTCTATCTAGTTAGAGCTGCTTTATTTGGATTTGATTTCGTGTTTTTTTGATTTCGAGGACGTTTTTTAAAAGGAGGTGGTTTTGGTGCACCAGGTTTGCATCTTTCGTTTAGTTTTAACCACATTTTATTTAATTGTTTGGTTAGTTCTACGTTGTCTTGTAATTCACAACCGTTTTTAACCATTAATACAATATCAATATTATCTAATTTATGTTGATTAAGACGAAAGCTTTCGCGAGCAAGGCGTTTTATTCTATTTCTATCACAGGCTTTTTTTACGCGTTTTTTGGCTACAGTTAAGCCTAAGCGAGGAGTAGATGAATCACTGGGTTTAGCTAGAAGTGTGAAACAGTTAGTTGCAGCCCGAACAGGCTCATTGAAGACTCTTGAATAATGCGAGGGAGTTAACAGACGTAACTCCCTACCAAAGGCAAAGTTTTCCACTATTAAGCAGAAAGTACTTTACGGCCTTTTGCGCGGCGGCGATTGATTAGATTGCGGCCATTTGTAGTTGCCATGCGAGCACGGAATCCGTGGCTACGTTTACGTTTTAGTACACTTGGTTGAAAAGTTCTTTTCATTTTATTACTTCCGATCGGTTAAGTTAAAAACATCCTATGCAGGTCGCGATCCTGGCACAGGTGCCATTGCGAGCGCGAGATGTTATAGAGGCTCGCTCTCAAAGTCAATATAAAAGCGTTATTTAAGCCGTTAATTCTGTATTTATCTTAATTATGTATAAACTTGAATAATAAGTAAGTGTATTTTGTTTAGTTACATATAAAGGTATACGTTAAGTCAGGTCTACATTTATATATAGAGTAGCGCTTTTTATCTGTTAATAATAATCATGGATCGTTTTAAGATCCTTTAATGAGATCTTTAAATTTAGCTTATAATTTTGAAAGTCGCAAAGTGCGGATCTCTTCTTTGTTGGATCTACATTCATAGATCCTTATTATATATAGTAGTAAAAAAATAGTTTTCCACAGTCATTATTAACAGTTAGCGTAAAAGCTTTGGAAAACGTGATTAGATCGGTTGATGATCAAAAGATCATAATAATTATTATAAAAATATACACAGCATGTTATAAATATTATAAGCATATAAAACAGTGGCTTATCATTTGTTTTGTATAGATGTTAAAAAATATTATAAATCATTCTTGAACTTGTGGATAAGTCGATTCATAATGACGTGTTTTTAATATGTTTAGCATACTATTCCGTTGTTTATGATGACCGGGAATACTTGCCGCCTTTAGGAGTTAGCTGTGTATCTGTCTGTTTGGCAAAGTTGTTTATATGTGCTTCAAGATGAATTACCCTCACGACAATTTAGTATGTGGGTTCGTCCATTGCAGGCCGAAAGTACAGAAGATACTTTAACTATATTTGCACCTAATCGTTTTGTATTAGATTGGGTTCGTGATAAATATTTAAATCGCATAAATGAATTATTAATTGAGATATGTGGCGATGAAGCACCTAAATTACATTTTGGTGTTGGTAGTGGTAGTAAGCCAGCTGTTTCAAGCCCAGCTCAACAAGATCAATCTGCTGTAGAAACAAAAGAGCCTACAGCGAGTAAACGACCCGTAGCAAAAAAACGAGAAGTAGTTGAGCCTGCACCTAAATCATTTCCAAAAGCTAATATAAAAGATACTTATACCTTTGATAGTTTTGTTGAAGGTAAATCTAATCAGTTAGCTAAAGCGGCCGCAGTGCAAGTTTCTGATAATCCTGGAACGGCTTTTAATCCTGTGTTTATTTATGGCGGTACGGGCTTAGGTAAAACACATTTATTACATGCAGTGGGCAATGGCATATTAGCTAATAAACCAGATGCACACATTGTTTATATGCACTCTGAGCGGTTTGTTCAAGATATGGTGCGTGCATTACAAAATAATGCGATTGAAGAGTTTAAGCGTTATTATCGTAGTGTTGACGCGCTATTAATAGATGACATTCAATTTTTTGCTAATAAAGAACGTTCACAAGAAGAGTTTTTTCATACTTTTAATGCTTTATTAGAAGGTAATCAACAAATAATTCTAACTTCTGATCGTTACCCTAAAGAAATAGATGGTGTTGAAGATAGATTGAAATCTCGTTTTGGTTGGGGTTTAACGATTGCGATTGAGCCTCCAGAGCTTGAAACACGTGTTGCTATTTTAATGAAAAAAGCACAGCAAAATCAGATTAAATTACCTGAAGAAGTCGCTTTTTTTATTGCTAAAAGATTAAGGTCTAATGTTCGTGAGCTCGAAGGTGCTTTAAATAGGGTCGTTGCTAATGCCAATTTCACTGGGCGTCCAATTACTATCGACTTTGTTAAAGAAGCATTAAGAGATTTATTGGCACTACAAGATAAACTAGTAACAATGGATAATATTCAGCGTACAGTTGCAGAATATTACCGTATACGTGTATCAGACTTATTATCAAAGAGACGTACTCGTTCAATCGCTAGGCCGCGACAAGTCGCTATGGCGCTTTCTAAAGAGTTAACAAACCATAGTTTACCTGAAATAGGGGATGCTTTTGGTGGGCGAGATCATACAACTGTATTACATGCATGTCGTAAGATAAAATCACTTCGTGAAGAAACTCATGAAATAAAAGAAGATTACCAAAACTTGATCAGAACACTTTCATCGTAAGGTTAGATTTAAAATGCAAATAACAATTTCAAGAGATCAATTTCTAAAACCTTTGGTGCAAGTTTCGGGTGCGATAGAACGTAAACATACACTGCCTATTTTATCTAATGTATTGTTAGAAGTTAATAATGGCAAGTTATCAATGACTGGTACAGATCTAGAAATAGAACTTGTAGCTAGTGTTATGTTAGATCAAGATATTGAAGATCATAAACTCACATTACCAGCTAAAAAGTTATTAGATATTTGTAAGAGCTTACCCGATGGTTCAGAGATCTCTTTATCTCTAAAAGAAAGCCAAATAATTTTAAAATCAGGGAAAAGTCGTTTTTCACTGGCATTTTTATCTGCCGATGATTTTCCTAATTTAGAAGAATGGGATGGAGAAGTTGAATTTCAATTAACACGGTTAGAGTTAAGAAAATTATTAGAAAGTACGCATTTTTCTATGGCTAACCAAGATGTTCGTTATTATCTAAATGGAATGTCTTTTGAAGTAGATAATACTGAAATAAAAACAGTTGCAACTGATGGCCATAGATTAGCTTTAGCACAAAAAATACTACCGCAGTCATTGAATACACAAAGACAATTAATCATCCCAAGAAAAGGGGTGCAAGAAATAATGCGTTTAATGAATAGCGATGATGCTTTAGTTACTATTCAGTTTGGTGCTAATCATATCCGTATTTTAGATCAAGAATTTGTATTTACTAGTAAGCTTGTTGATGGCCGTTTTCCTGATTATCGCCGTGTAATTCCTAGAGGTGGTGATAAAATTGTAACGGCTAACAGAGAGTGGTTGCGATCTGCATTTGCACGAGTATCAATATTATCAAACGAGAAGTTTAGAGGTGTAAGGTTAAACTTCTCAGCTGGTCAACTAAAAATAAGCGCGAATAATCCAGAACAAGAACAAGCTGAAGAAGTTGTTGAAGTTTCATATGATGGTCCTGATTTAGAAATTGGATTTAATGTATCTTATGTTTTAGATGTATTAAATACGCTAAAAACAGAAGATGTAAGCTTTACATTACTTGACTCTAATAGCAGTGCATTAGTTGAAGGCTGTGGTGATTCTGAAGCGATGTATGTTGTAATGCCAATGCGTCTTTAATCATTGAATGAATAATTTTGGAATTTATCCTGACACTATTTATAAGCTAATATGTCTCTAGAGCTTTTAACAATTAAAAATTTTAGAAATATTGAAGATTTATCTCTTTCACCTGTGAATGGGGTAAATCTGATTTATGGTGCTAATGGCAGTGGTAAAACAAGTCTACTTGAATCTATTTATTATTTATCTCATGGTAAATCTTTTCGTACTTCTAAACACAAAAATATAATTACAAAGCAGAAAAATGAATTTGTTATTCATGGCCGAAAGTCAGTTAACAATTTATCTATTCCTGTTGGCCTGAGTAAAAGCCAAACTGGTGAAACTAACCTTAAAATACAAGGGAAGTCTTCTCGCAAAGTATCAGAATTAGCTCAACTTATACCTGTTCAAGTTATTACACCGGAAAGTTATTCTCTATTTTTTGGTGGCCCAAAAGAGCGCCGTAAATTTTTAGATTTTGGATTGTTTCACGTGGAACATCAGTTCTTTTCTTTATGGCAATCTTTCAACAAAGTACTGAAGCAAAGAAATGCCTTATTGAAACAAAAACCTAAAAACTATTATGATGAAATTAGGTTTTGGGATAAAGAATTTGTTAGACTGTCAGTCAGCATAAATAATCTACGTTTATCGTATATAAATAGGTTTAAGACGCAGTTTTTTGATAAAATATGTGTTGATTTGAAATTAGTGGAAAACCTAAGCTTAGAGTTTAATCCAGGCTGGAAAACAACTAATGAATTAACTGATATTTTATCTGAAAATTTTGAAAGAGATTTAAAGCAAGGCTTTACTAGTCGCGGACCACATAAAGCTGATTTTAGCTTTACTGTGGACGGCACAAGTGTCGAGAGTTATTTTTCTCGAGGGCAATTAAAGCTTTTGTTGTATGCATTAAAAGTAACACAAAATAGCCTTATAGAGACTGAAACAAATAAACAGTCAATATTACTTATAGATGATTTACCTTCAGAGCTAAGCGAAGATACACGAGGAAAGGTGGGCAAACTTCTTGCTCAATGCGATTCTCAAATATTTATTACGGCTATAGAGTCTGACAGTATTTCTGCTGTGGTGGAACCAATGAAGCGAAAACTAGAAATGTTCCACGTGAAACATGGCAAACTAATAACAAATTGAGTGGAATTAAAGCATGTCTGAAAATTATGACTCGTCGAGTATAAAAGTACTAAAAGGATTGGATGCTGTTCGTAAGCGTCCTGGAATGTACATTGGTGATACGGATGATGGTTCAGGCCTACACCATATGGTATTTGAAGTTGTTGATAACTCTATTGATGAAGCCTTAGCTGGTCACTGTGATGATATTTATGTGAAAATTCACACTGATAATTCAGTATCTGTAAGCGATAATGGCCGCGGAATACCAACAGAAATACATGAAGAAGAAGGTGTTTCTGCTATTGAAGTTATTATGACGGTATTACATGCCGGTGGTAAGTTTGATGATAACTCTTATAAAGTATCTGGTGGATTACACGGTGTAGGTGTATCTGTAGTAAATGCATTATCAGTGAAATTGAAAGTGACAGTACATCGTGGCGGACATATTCATGAACAAACTTATACTCATGGTGTACCCGATGCACCTTTAGCTATTGTTGGTGATACAGAGAAAACAGGAACCGAATTACGTTTTTGGCCAAGTGAAGAGACTTTCACTAATATCAACTTCCATTTTGATATTTTAGCTAAACGTTTACGTGAATTATCATTCCTGAATTCAGGTGTGAGTATTATCTTAATAGATGAACGTGATGAAGATAAACGAGAGCACTTTCAATATAAAGGTGGTATTCAATCATTTGTAGAGTATTTAAATACAAATAAAACGCCTGTACATAAAGAAGTTTTTCACTTTGATGCACATCGAGAAGAAGATGGCATTACAGTTGAAGTTGCTATGCAGTGGAATGATGGATTTCAGGAGAATGTTTATTGTTTTACTAATAACATTCCACAAAGAGATGGCGGTGCACATTTAGCCGGTTTCCGTGGTGCTTTAACACGTACGTTAAATAACTACATGGAAAAAGAAGGCTTTAATAAAAAAGCAAAAACAGCAAGCAATGCGACCGGTGATGATGCACGTGAAGGTTTAACTGCTGTAGTGTCGGTTAAAGTTCCGGATCCTAAATTCTCATCACAAACTAAAGATAAATTAGTTTCTTCAGAAGTAAAGTCTGCTGTAGAGCAAGCTATGGGTGAAAAATTAGCAGAATATTTACTAGAACACCCAAGTGAAGCTAAAACAATCGTAATGAAAATTATTGATGCAGCACGTGCACGTGAAGCAGCTCGTAAAGCGCGAGAAATGACACGTCGTAAAGGTGCTATGGATTTAGCTGGATTACCAGGTAAACTTGCTGATTGTCAGGAAAAAGATCCTGCACTATCTGAACTATATATAGTGGAAGGAGACTCTGCTGGCGGATCCGCTAAGCAGGGCAGAAACCGTAAAAATCAAGCAATTCTACCTTTGAAAGGTAAAATCTTAAATGTTGAAAAAGCACGTTTTGATAAGATGCTTTCCTCACAAGAAGTTGCAACGCTAATCACTGCATTAGGTTGTGGTATTGGTAGAGATGAATATAATCCTGAAAAGCTACGTTATCAAAATATCATCATCATGACTGATGCCGATGTGGATGGTTCTCATATTCGTACATTGTTGTTAACTTTCTTTTATCGTCAAATGCCTGAAATAGTTGAACGTGGCTTTATCTATATTGCACAACCTCCTTTATATAAAGTAAAGAAAGGTAAACAAGAACGATATATTAAAGATGATCCAGGTTTAACTGAGTATCTAACATCGTTAGCACTTGATGGTTCTTCATTATATGTGAATGATAGTGCTCCAGCTATAAATGGTGTTGGCTTAGAGAATTTAGTTTTAGATTTCCAAAATACAACAACCGTTATTGAAAGGCTATCTAGAAAGTATCCATTAACTGTAATGCAAAGACTGGTATATCGACCAGCAATTACAGAAGATGATTTAAAAAATCCAGATGTTGTAACTCAATGGATAGAATCATTTGTTGCCGATTTAATTGCAAATGATACACATGCTACACAATTTACAGCTAAAACAATTGAAGATACGGAGCGTCACTTAACATTACCTGTTATTACAATTCGTCAGCATGGTATTGATAAAGACCACGTATTCAATTTTGATTTTGTAACGTCTAATGATTATTCTAAAATTAAGAAAACTGGTGAACTAGTTGCCGACCTAATTGAAGAAGGTGGATACATTCAACGTGGAGAAAAAACAAAAGCCGTAACTTCTTTTGTTGAAGCATTAGAATGGTTGATGGCTGAATCTAAACGTGGATTATACATACAACGTTATAAAGGACTTGGGGAAATGAATCCGAGTCAGTTATGGGAAACAACCATGGATCCTGAATCGCGTCGTATGTTACAAGTAACAATAGAAGATGCGATTGCAGCAGATCAATTGTTCTCAACGTTAATGGGCGACCATGTTGAACCTAGACGTGAATTTATTGAGAAAAATGCATTAAGAGTTCTTAACTTAGATGTATAAACTTTTTTCACAATATTATTAAAAGCCACTTAGTGGTATATAATAAATTATAAGAAGAGACTTTAGAGTCTCTTTTTTTATGCCTAAAGAAATGAGTTAAACAGTTAGAAGCAAAATATATTTTTAACAATATGTATCAGTGTAGTTGTACAATAAAAGTATTTTACGGATATCTGATTTTCCAATGAAAATTACTATTAAGTGCCTTCAATAAAGGTGCGTAGCAGATTTAATACGGGTATACTTGTAGGAATTATCGACATATGACCGCTAAAAGAAACGAAAAAATCCACTATGCAAAATACAACACATAACACTAAAACCTTTCAAGGTTTAATCCTGGCATTACAGGAATATTGGGCACAACAAGGTTGTGTAATCGCTCAGCCTTTAGATATGCAGGTTGGTGCAGGTACATTCCACCCATTCACATTTTTAAAGTCAATTGGTCCAGAGCCAATGGCCAGCGCATATGTTCAACCGTGTCGCCGTCCTACTGATGGAAGATATGGTGATAACCCAAATCGATTACAACATTACTATCAGTTTCAGGTTGTAATTAAGCCATCGCCAGAAAATATTCAACAACTATATTTAGACTCATTAGCTGTTATCGGAATAGATACTTTAACTGATGAAGTACGATTTGTAGAAGATAACTGGGAATCACCAACATTAGGTGCTTGGGGTCTTGGTTGGGAGTTATGGTTGAATGGTATGGAAATATCACAATTCACATACTTTCAGCAAGTAGGTGGTATAGAGTGTTCCCCTGTAACAGGTGAAATCACTTATGGTTTAGAGCGTCTTGCTATGTATATTCAAGGCGTAGATAGTATCTATGACCTTATTTGGACTGATGGCCCATTAGGCACAGTAACTTATGGTGATATATTCCATCAAAATGAAGTGGAGCAATCAACTTATAATTTTGAACATGCCGATGTATCCGCATTATTCGCAGAGTTTGATCAATGTGAAACAGAAAGCCAGAAGTTAATCGAAGCCAACTTACCATTACCTGCTTATGAGCAAGTAATGAAAGCATCTCATGCATTCAACTTATTAGATGCGCGCCATGCAATATCAGTAACAGAACGTCAACGTTATATTTTAAGAGTGAGAGCTTTATCTAAAGCGTGTGCACAAAGCTATTATGCTGCCCGTGAAGCATTAGGTTTCCCACTTTGTAAAAATAAAACTGATATTAAGAAAGGAGCGTAATGATATGACTACTGAAAATTTATTAATTGAAATTGGTACTGAAGAGCTACCTCCTAAATCATTACGTACTTTAGCTGAAGCATTTGCTGCAAACATTAAAGCAGAGCTTAATACTTTAGAACTCGATAATTCAGATGTAACTTGGTATGCATCACCTCGTCGATTAGGTCTAAAAGTTAATAACTTAGCATCGACACAGGCAGATAAAATTGTTGAAAAGCGTGGTCCTGCAGTCAAGGCTGCATTTGATGCTGAAGGAAATGCAACAAAAGCGGCACAAGGTTGGGCACGTGGTTGTGGTATTGACGTTGCTGATGCTGAGCGCTACGAAACAGATAAAGGCGCTTGGTTATTACATAAAGCTAAAGTAACAGGTCAAACTGTTGATGCATTATTACCTGATGCGATAAGTAAAGCTTTAGCCAAATTGCCAATCTCAAAGCCAATGCGCTGGGGTGATTCAAAAATTCAGTTTATTCGCCCAGTTCATACAGTAACAGTAATGTTTGGTGATAAGCTGATTCAAGGTAATATTCTTGGTAAAGATATCAATAATGAATTACAAGGCCATAGATTTCATCATCCAGAACGCATAACTATAAAGCATGCTGATGAAGCTCAGGAAGCTTTAAAATCTGCTTATGTCATAGCTGATTATGAAGAACGTAAATCCCTTGTTCGTAAACAAATAGAAACTGTAGCAGCAGAAAATAATGCCGTAGTTGCTATGGATGAAGATTTACTTGAAGAAGTGACTTCATTAGTAGAATGGCCTGTTACTTTAGTTGCTACATTTGAAGAGTCTTTCTTACAAGTACCTGCTGAAGCACTGATCTATACAATGAAAGACGATCAGAAATACTTCCCTTTGTTAAATCAAGATGGCAAATTACTTAACAAATTTTTATTTGTTTCAAACATTGAAAGTAAAAACCCAGAGCAAGTTATCAAAGGTAATGAAAAAGTCGTGCGTCCTCGTTTAGCAGATGCACAATTCTTTTTTGAAACTGATAAAAAGCATACGTTAGAAAGTCGTTTAGAATCTCTTGATACCGTTTTATTCCAAAAGCAATTAGGAACTTTGAAAGATAAATCAGAACGTATATCTAAACTAGCTGCCTTTATTGCAACAAAATTAGGTGCTGACGAAACAAAAGCAGCACGTGCTGGTTTATTAAGTAAAACTGATTTGATGACTGATATGGTCATGGAGTTTACTGATATACAAGGTGTAATGGGTATGCATTATGCTCGCTTTGATGGTGAAGATGAGTTAGTGGCCGTTGCACAAAATGAACAATATATGCCGCGTTTTTCAGGTGATAGTTTACCATCAAATGAAATAAGCCAAGCAGTTGCATTAGCAGATAAGTTCGATTCATTAGTGGGTATTTTTGGTATAGGTCAAGCGCCTAAAGGTGATAAAGACCCATTTGCTTTGCGTCGTGCAGCAATTGGTGCATTACGAATTATGGTTGAAAAAGAATTAGAATTAGACATTCTTGAGATCGTAGCCAAAGCACAGGAATTATTTACTGATAAATTAACAAATGAAAATGTATCTAATGATGTATTTGATTTTATGTTAGGTAGATTTAGATCTTGGTATCAAGACCAAGGTATTCAAGTCGATGTTATACAGGCCGTGTTAGCACGTCGCCCATCATATCCAATTGACTTTGATCGCCGAGTAAAAGCTGTGAGCCATTTCCGTAGTTTAGACTCAGCAGATGCATTAGCAGCAGCTAATAAGCGTGTTGGAAATATCTTAGCTAAAAATAAACTAGAAGTAGCTGATAATGTTAATGCATCACTATTATCTGAAGATGCTGAAAAAGCATTGGCTGATACTGTTATGTTATTTAATGCTAAGTTTGAAAAACTAGGTCAAGGAAGTTATACCGAGAAGTTAACTCAGTTAGCAGATATTCGTGAAGCTGTTGATACTTTCTTTGATAATGTGATGGTAAATGTTGACGATGAAGCTATAAAGTTAAAT